>Ga0129311_1001735_pt1 | contig 14777 bp, 13 predicted proteins | sample Go1ome_FD_94435 | JGI IMG/M metagenome (GOLD analysis project Ga0129311, IMG submission 94435) | Western lowland gorrila individual fecal microbial communities from Wisconsin, USA - Go1022B metagenome | ecosystem: Host-associated > Mammals > Digestive system > Large intestine > Fecal | place... | reverse complement strand
CGTGAAGCTGACCGTATCTCCCATCTTTCCTTCCTGGTTCTGCGGCTGGCTCACAATACGGATGCTCGTCTTCTCCTTCAGCCCAGCTGCCTCACTCGTTGCCGTTCCTTCGTTTCCCGTCACAACACAGCGGTACTGTCTCGCACACCTATCGCCGTCCACCTTCATCGTCAGGGTGTCCGTGTTGTATCCGCTCATCTGCGTATTTTTCCAGCCAGAGTTTGCATACTTATACTGCCACTGATACTTCAAATTCGTTCCTTCCGCCTTGACCGTGAAGCTGACCGTATCTCCCATCTTTCCTTCCTGGTTCTGCGGCTGACTCACAATACGAACATTCTCTACTGAGGAAGCATGTACTACAAGACCATTCAATGAGAGTATTGCCGCGACAAGCATTCCCAAAAAAAGCCGTAAATATTTTGTCATTTTTCTCTCTCCTCTTCGCATAATAAGAAATACATTGATCTTCTCCGTCTTTTTTATTTATGTCTTATAATCAATCATATGGTTTTCTCTTCCCTCCTTTTTTTGCGAGGTTTTACGCAACAATTGATTTTCTATGTCAATTATCAGTGGCTCCCTCATTATCGTCAAAATACCGAAATAGACCCCAAAGAAAGCGATTGCAGAAAAGAAAAGCATGCTAAAGTTCATCCACTGCAGTCGTTTTATTGAAAGTGCAACAACACTTGATACAAATAAAGCCAACATTATTGAAGCATAATGAACCTTACGGAATGTATTTTTTACTTCATCTTTCAATGCAATAAACTGCACAATCCAAACAACTCCTTCAGCCGCCAATGTGCCAATTGCCGCACCAACCGATAACAATCTTGGGATAAGGAGTATATTTAAAAAAATGTCTGCAACAACACCCGCCATTTCCGAATACAGGACTTTTTTCTCTCTTCCAAGGGGAACCAGCATTTGAATTCCCATGACATTTGTAAGACCTATCAACAACAAAGTCGGCATAATAACCTGCATCGAAACTGTAGCCCCAGCATAATCCGGTCCAGAGAGGAATAGAATTCCCTCCTTCGCAAAGAAGATGAAATACACTGCCAGTGGAACTGCAATAAGAAAAACAAAGTTAATTGCTTTATTGGTAATCCGATAGAACTCATCCATCAAATTATGTTCCACATAATATGAAGCTCTGGGGAGTAAAACGACCCCCAGTGAAGTCACAATACTGACCAAAATTGACTTGATTTTGACTGCCGCATTGTAATAACCAACTTCTGTATCTGAAGTCATAAATCCAAGCATTACAGTATCCAAATGTGTATAAATTGTCGTTGCACAGGACATTGCAAAGAAAACGGAAATTGCCTTAAAATGTTGCTTAAAATTATAATTTCCAACCGGCTGCAGTGAAATATATTTATGTACGTGAATAAAATTAAAAACATTCGAAGCTGATGCCGCGAAAATCGAAATTCCACCATATATTACATAGTCACTCTTTTGATGAATCAGTAGAAACATCGCCAGCAATGCGATGAATTTAAAAATAATAGAACGAATTGTAATATATGTATATTTCTCCAAGGCCTTATACAGCCATTCCATCCCGATAGCATTAAATAGAATAGTCGAACTTATAATCAGAAAGAGGGGCCTATCCCGATGCAGCCGTGGAACGAATGTAACTGCTACAAACAAAGCGATATATGCAAGAACACTCATCATAAGGTTAATAATAAAAAGTTCCTGCACTGTTCTCGTAAGTTTTTCCTTATCATCCCGAACCTTGGCACAAGCCCGGACGCCATATGTTGGAACACCCAATTGGGCAAACATTACAAAATATGATATTACAGATGCCGCAAATGAAATTTTCCCGGTTCCATCCGGCGAAAGGATACGAGACACATAAGGGAAGGTGATTAGTGGGAATATAAATTGCGACATTGTCAAAATCGCATTCATTATAAAATTGAATTGCAGTGATTTCAGTCCATATTCATTCTGCATAATACTTTTTAATTTTCACATTTTTTGAACATAACAGATCCACATCGTCGCCATCTATTCTATACTGTTATCTTTTTCTTCCTTCTCTGGTACCTGTTAATCGTTCCGTACATCCATGGAAAGCGGAACACTATTTTCTGACTATTTGTGAGCAATGGAGCAACATCCTCCCATGATTCTTTTATACATTCTCTGCACATCAGGAATTTTTCTTTCGCACCATCCTCCTGGCTTAGCAGAAGAGAATATCCAAAGGACGTTGCCAACAAAGAATATATAGATTTTTTCATTCCTTCAATTTTTGGATTTTTCTTTAGTATCTTTACCATATAGCAAGCCACATAAAAATAATCATCATAGTGCTTCACCAAATTATTTATATCCATGCTTTGATCTTCTCTTCCTACACGATAACAATAAATTGGAAGAGAAATATATATACAACTGGTACAGTTCATCGCACTTTTGATAAAAAATTCAGAATCTGTATAATAACAGTTCTCCGTAATCGTGATCTTTCCTTTTATGCATGCAGTCCTTATACACATCGCGTGCATGGAATACTTTAGCAGTGCAGATGTTTCAAACTGTATATTATATTCATATGGCTGTTCTTTTCTTATTCTTTCTCCATTCTCTCCGTAACACTCAATATATGGAGAAAGTACCAGGTCCACTTCTGTTCTTTTCAAGGTATCGATAAATTGGCTTAAATTATCCGTTTCAAGCCAGTCATCGCCATCCAGCAATTTAAAATATTTGCCATGGGCTTCTTTTAAAGCTGCATTTATAGTTGATCCATATCCCCCATTTTTTTTATCTATGATCTTAAAAATCTTCGGATATCTTCTTTCGTATGCCTTTGCAATTTCTATAGTGTTATCATAAGAGCCATCATTGACAATTATGACTTCCAGCTCGTCCATCTTGTTCCGCTCATGAATCAACAATGAGTCCAGTGTTTTATGAAGATATTCCTGCACATTATATGCAGCAATCGATACCGTTAATAATTTGCTCATATTTTTACACTTTATGCACAATTCTCTTTATCATTTTTTTTAAAATATATTTCATTTTTCCACAACTCGGAAAAAATCTGAATCCAAGATCAAAGCGTATAAACCGAACCGCATACCGAAATATCTTTCCATTATATATCCAGTTTCTTTCCGGTCGAACATATACGTTTCTCCGTCCATCAGATGCATCCCTAATACATTGGATCCACAGTTTTATCATATTTTCCGCCGAAAAAGACTCTGAATAGAGATATGCGCAGTTCCCGTAGTATTCATTCAACGCTCTGTCTTTCAGGAGTCTTGTAATGTCGCGCGCAAGTCCCCACGACGTCATTGATAATAATCCCGTCTTTTTATGGATCACTGTATCCAATAGTCCGTTCTTTCGTCCGGAACACACTGGAACACCATACTGTTCAAATTCAACAGCACTTATACAAAATGTCTCGGATTTCGTAGACGGATTAACAACACCAACTGCAGTTTCCAGAATCAAATCCTTTTTATTTTCATCAAGTATTCCGCAGAAATTAACAGATTTTACAATCTTTCCGTTCCTGTCAATCAAATATTTTATAAAAGATTTCTCATAATCGCTCTCGGCTATGCCATATGTCCCTAATTTTGAATTTTTATTGTATAAACTCCCGGTTCCAATTACATTTAATTCTGCATCCGGAACACTTTTGAGCACCTTTTTCCATACTCTCGCCAATTTGTGAAAGCTTTTAACTGGAATAAGTGCCCCCATATAAGTAACAGTGTGCTTTTCACATTTTTTCCTGTAAAGTGAATCCGATTTGCATACCATGTTATATATGCATGTGGATTTTTCAATAATATCTTCGTCAATGTAATTATCGTACTGCTCTCTTCCGACACAGATCAATCGCAGCACCCATGGGGAATTTTCTATTTTTTTTCGTTCTTCATATCCAATAAAGGTATGAGCCCATGCCAGACACTTGATCCCGGTCGAATTCAGATATGTATACCACGCATTCCCTTTTCCGGCTTTATAAATCAAGATATCTATTTGATCTTTTCCGCATTGTTCAAATAAATTTTGAATATCTTCTATTTGCACAATCCTGCAGGATTCCGGATAAAAATTCAAATTATAATGATACAGATATATATTCCAATCCTTCTGCTTTCTGGACAAGGAATCCGCGACCAACGCGAATTCGTACCATGTCCCTCCTATTCCTGGATTTCCCTGTTCTGGATTTTCTATATGTATATTCTTATATCCCGTATCTTCAACGAAGAAGCCGACATTCATTATTTAATCTCTTCTCTTTTCTTATTACACAGACACAATACCCGATCAGAAAAAAAAACTGATATTCAAGGAGAAAAGAACTTGTAAAGAACAATTTAAAAAAGCTTCCTCCAAAAATCAACGAAACAATAAATCCCTTCTCCTGATAATTTCTCCCCAATAAAGCCCGAATAATAATAAAGCAGATGATTCCAAAAAACGCCGAACCCATATATATACCAAATGTGACCCAAAGCTCCAAAACGATATTATGGGAATAGGCCATCCACCATACTATATTCCGATCACCTGCCAGCCCCATTGCCCGGTAATTGTTTTCCTTAAGCAAGCGCATCATTGTATATACGATCTGGCTTCTTCCATTATCATAGAATATTTCATTTTCCTGTAGGGCATTTACAACCCTGGTACTGAATCCGAAATGCTGCAGAATGGCAGTCAACGGATTTATCAGCACCTCGATATTCAGCAACATCAGGACAGAAGACACAGCTAATATACCGACCGCTATCCATTTTTGTTTTGTGTGATAAAACAACAAAATGTATATCCCGAGAAAGGCCGCAACACCTATGACCGCCCCTCTTGTTCCGCAGGCGAGAAGCAGCACCATGCCTATTACAGAAAGAATAATATCCGATTTTCGTTTTTCATTTAATGTATACAGCAGAACCATGATCAGGTGAGGTAATATTCTATATGCAATTCCCATGTTTTCTACTTCTTTTCTGCCCTCCTCCGCTTTAAATCCGAAAACCATGAAATATATCAGGATGGCGCACAAGCATATTCTGCTCCATTTATACAGAAGATCGATATATTCATCTTTATTCATGGATGTGCCGATATAATAAGCTGGAACAGCGATGAATAATATTTTCACAATATTATCCATCAGATATTCCTGCGAACGCGGAAATAGATCCATATTTATGAAATAGCCCACAATACAGGTCAGTCCAAATATCACATCGACTATCTTCTGTCTTTTCAAAATAACATCCAATGCAAATATGATGGCTATAATATATATTGTAGTTTTTATGCCATCAGCCACCTGATTCAGTATCGGTATCCGCAAGAGAAACTGATATACATAGGAAGTTAAGATGGTTCTCGTCCATACGAGGACCAGCAGGATTTTATACCTGTCCTCCTCACTAAATCTTGTTTTTATTATTCTCATCCTTTTCCCATGCATCCAATCCTTGCCAGACGTCTGAAAGTCCTCAAACTTTCTTCCCTGAATGGACGCCTCACGATATTTTTCATTTCAGTCCAGAACGCTCTGTCATCCTTCGCACCGTAATAATGTTCTGCCAGCCTGCAGCTGGCCCTGTACTCTACTTCTTTTCTCTGCTTCTTACTCAGCGTTCCATAATGCTCCCGGCAAAGAGTTCTCAGCTTTTCTTCCCCGATGATTCTTTTTTCATGTCCACCGCTATTGCTGATCCTGTTCACCGGGTCCGCATGATATACAGAAAGGTATTCGGCAACACGATCAATTTCATATCCATTCACCAGAAGCTTCAGAAGCAGATAAGAATCCTGCTTGCATGGCATATTCGTAAACATTCCGACTTTCAGTAACGCTTCTTTCCGGCACATCCATTGTGAAGTAGCTGCAATACAATCCAGCATTCCCTCATATATACAATTTCCGACATAGTCATTCTCATATTTTCGAACTATCTGCTTCCCTTTCATCTGCACGCAATAGCAATATACCAGAGCCAGATTTTCATTTTTGCTCTTTTCAAAAATTTCTTCCTGTTTTTCCACTTTCAAAGGAAAATACTCATCATCATCATCCAGAAACGCGACATATTTTCCACGGGCCGCTTTGATTCCCTCATTTCTTGCCAGAGCACCTCCCATATTAAACGAATTCAGAACAAGCCGGATTCTGGGATCCTTCAGTGAAGAAACCATCCTGATCACCTTGCTCCGTATTACTTCATCCTGATTATCATCCACGACAATAATTTCAAAATTGCCATACGTCTGCAGCAGCGCACTCTTCACCGCTCGCAGCAGACTATCCGTACGTCCATATGTAGTTATGACTATGCTGACCAGTTCCATTGATACTTCTCTCCACCGGCATATTTTATTCTACGCATTTCTGTTCTGCTGCAGCTTTCCGGCTTCATCGGAATCTTCTGTTATAAAAGAACACTGACGGGACATAAAGAATCATTCCCAGTACTTTGGACGGCACATTATCCAATATCTTCTTATCAGATGCAATGCAGATTGTAGTGGCATTTATAACACACTTCACTTTTTCAATGACTCTGATTCTGACCGGATATTTCTTCAGCCTTATATATTTCTCGCGCATTACCATTAATACTCCGGTTGAATTTTCGGCCCACAGCTTCCATACATTTCTTGTCAGACCGTCCTGTTGGTATTCTGCAAGATAAAGCGCTTTATTTCTTGCCCAAAATTTTCCCCGTTCAATCAATTTCTGATAAAGCCATCCTTCCGGAATAAACTTTTCTCCGGCGATCTTTGGAAACTGCAGATCTCTTATTTTATTTTTCCGCATTAAAATGGCAGATTCCGGTATGTCATAAACAGCTTTCAGATCCATGATGTCGATTTTTTTTCCATCAAGTCCAGCCCACTCCGTCTCATTATGAAATCCCGCCAGCAATTTGGGATACACAATTCCGACACAATCGTCCGGAATATTCCCGACATCTTCATTCATTGATGCAACCGCTTTTTCTGTCAACCGGTCATCACTGTCTACACAGATAATCCATTCTCCCCTGACATTCTGCACCGCAGTATTGAATGCAATATGCTTTCCCTGATTTTCCTGCCGGATGTATCTGATGCAATACGGGAGCCTCTGTTCCTTCCATACCGCTGCCAGTTTTTCCGTCTCATCGTCTGAACCATCATCCACAATAATCCATTCAAAATCCGAAGATCCTTTTTGTGCATCCAAGCTGCTTTTCAGCATTGGGAGGATATATGCTCTATTATAGGACGGTGTAACGATGGAAATCATTTTTCTTTCTCCCCACACTTCAAATCAGGCAAATTTCGACAAATAAAACTTCTCCATATACCCGGCAGTTTCCGTCGCATCGAATCCCGCATCAATCACATGCTGTCTCATATTGGTATGCGCTTCCGGATTTCTGGCCGCTTCCAGTACCGCATCTGCCCACTTTTCTGCACCGTCACTCAGCATCATCTGCCGGTAGAGCGGCGTAATGTCTGTTTCTGGTGGCAGACCTTCCGAACAGACCACAGGAACACCCGCCGTCTGGGCCTCGATTGCAGCGATACCCAGACCTTCGAATAAAGAAGGAAAAACGAACACATCCATCGCCTGATAGATTCTACTCATATCTTTCCGATTTCCGAGAAAATGCACGCTGCCCGATAGGTCTTTTCTCTCCGCCTTTTTTCTTATGTTGGCCTCCATCGGGCCGGTTCCGACAAGAATCAGTTCGGCCTCTGGCTTTTCCTTCTTGATCTTTTCGAAAACATCCAGCAGAAAATCATGATTCTTCTGAGGATGCAGGCGGCCAACATGACCAACAACAAAGCGGTCCTCCATGCCCAGTTCTTTTCTGCTTTCTTTTCTGACCACATCTTCTGCAATAAATTTCCGTGTGTCGATTGCATTTCTCAATACCAGAAACGGTCTGTCTTTGAACAGGTATTTCCCGGCCTCCCCGGAACATGCGAACAGGTCCGTTGCATTTTTCGCAAACAACCGCTGCATAAATACCTTCGGCAGGTATTTGAAATCATGCACCGTCTCATTGTTATGTGAATGAGCAATTCTGACAGGAACTCCGGCTGTTTTGGCTGCCCGCAGGCAAAAATAACCTATCGTGTATGCATGGCAATGAACAATCTGGTATTCCTGATGCTGCCTGAAAAAATCCGCCAAATTCTTTTTGAATTTCAGGAAATTCAGGTCTTCACGAAAAGACAGCTTATACACATGACCGCCCATTTCTTCAATTTCGTTGTCATAGAACTGCTTCTCCTTATATACAACCAAAAAATCAAACTGCACTTTCGTCCGGTCAATTTTCCGATATATATTCATCAGCAGGGCCTGTGTACCGCCGGCTTCCATTCTCTGAAGTATATGCAGAACCCTTATCGGCTCCCCCATGAATTTTTCTCCATCAAACATCAAAAAGACTTGATCTTCTGAATCATTTTATCCGGCAGTATCGCCTTCATCCTTGTCTTCAGCTGAAGTCCCACCCTCACACGTTCTATGAAATCCGTTTTCTCTATCCCGCGATAAAAGGTATCTCTTGCCGCCGGTCTACTGCACGGATGCACAAGGTTATGCTGCCTGATCATTCCCTCTTCCAGTGTTGCCGCCTCTGCCTCCCCGAAGGGACTCATCATTTCCCAGAGCTTCTGTCCCTTTTCCGTGTTCACAAACACACTTGATATTCCTTTCGGCGAGTTGAATTTCGGGTGGCTTTTCACAATTCCCCAGAAATCCCCAAACGTCAGATCTCCCACTCTCCTTGTATTCGCGTAGGGACACCGATAGCAACTCTCTCTGTAACAATCTCCCGCCATGAAGTGACTGCCATACCGATCAAGCCCCAGCTCTCCGGCTCTCTCCTTTTCAACGGTTTTCAGCAGATAGTTGGTCCCCCAGCCCCACCTCTCCTTGGACCTAAAGTTGAAGTAAACAACCCGGCCTCCATTTCGTTTCTTCTGATATTCCAGATACTTTCTGAAAAATTCCGGAGACGGAACTCCATGGCAAATCAGGTCTGCCGTGTATAAATTCTCCTGGTCTCCTCCCAGGAAAGCATATAGGCCTGCAATCATACAAGGAGTTCCGGTAAAGAGCACTGTTCTTCCCTCTGCAAGGCGTTTTCTTGCCCTTGAATAAGTATCCCCAGGATCAGACTGAACATATTTTGACGATTGAATTTTCTCTCTTTCCGAGTCTTCCGCTATCTCGACATGACTAACCACCAAATTTTCATCATAGGCCGCCCCATAAACCACGCCGCCCATCCGCAAAACTGCTTTCGCTACACTGTCCGCCGCACCACCGGATGCAGATTTCATAATGTCCATTTCGTTCCGACTGCGCCACGCCCATACCTTTCGCGGCCCATTGCGATGAAGCTCCGTATTCCGGACCGGACATGCCTTCAGGCATTCCGAACAGCCGATGCAGCTTTGTTCATCAACCGCCGGATACCAGAATCCTTCTTTATTCACGATCATCGTAATGCAGTGTTTCAGGCAATTCTGCTCACAGCTTCTGCAGCCCACACACCTGTCTCCAATTTCTGATATGTTCTTCATTTTATCTCAATATATTTTCCCGAAGATACTCTCTTGCTGCTTCCCTTTGTGTCTCCAGCAAGCTCTCAACACCAGCATAATCAATTTCTTCTGCATTGATGTCTGCAGTATCTTCAATCCGCATTGTCATTCGTGCATTTAATTTCAAACGACTCAATAAATCACTCACTTTTTCTTCATTGCCATAGCCGCCTCCTGTACTCTTCCGGACCAGCGTCGTAAAAGGGCGTTCCGTAATGACCGAAAAAATACTGCCATGAAAAGTATCTGTAATAACCTCCTCAGCATTTTGAAAATAAGCCAGTACTTCAAACGGAGAACAGTCTATAAAGCGGTCCGCACATTTCTGAATTCCACCGATTGCATAGATTTTCAAATTTTTCCTTTTTGCATAGGAAGTGATCCAATCCGCTTCTCTGTCAGAAATGCGTCCCGCATAGGCGTACAGGATCAAATATCTTTCCTCCGTCCGGATCTGCGGAATAAGTTCACTGCAATTCATGTAGTCGTAAATCAGAGCCGGATCCAAGTGATATACTGGAGATTTCCCGGTAAGCCGTTCTACGATGACTCCCGAATTCGCGTCTCTTACCGAAATCATATCAAAGCTCTTCAGCAGAGTCCCAACTTCGTCAGCCTTCTTATATTTCTCCAGCTTCTCCAATGTCGTGTTGCCAAAGGATGCTGCATAGGAAATCAGCCTCCCTGCATGGTGATCCCGGCCGAACAATTCCGGGGAATAGCCTACGTTTGAATTCTTCTGAATGCAGTTGAACACCTCATCACTGCCGATCACAAGACAGTCCAGTTCCGGATTAAAATTCATTTCATCCGTAACTTTCAAAAGCGGCAGATACCTTGCCGAAAAAGACTGTTTATACCGGATGAACGAGATCTTATGTGTGAATGGTGCCTGCACGCGGAAGGTTTCCAGCCCCTTTCGGAGCTTTCGAACCGCTTTGTTCCTGCTGTCAACATCCTCGGTAATGAGCGGTGCCCCAACATGGTAGTCTACGAACTCAACGCTGCAGTCCAATTCTTCAATCAACTGTTTCAGTGCATACGCCTGCAAAAAAGAGCCGTAATTCGCAATTCTCTGCATCGACATGATTCCGACTTTTTTCATCACTCCATCATCCTCAGAATAACCCGTCTACCATCTTCTCCAGCTCTTCATTGAATTTCGCATTATTGCTGCTTATTCCGTGTCTCATTCCGGCAACCACCCGGTCATAGTTCGTTATGATCGATCCCAAAGCATCAATCTCTTCTACTGTAATGATTGTTCCCATCCTCAGCGCCACGTTCCTTGCGAATTCAACCTGATGATCATTTACATGCTCACTGAACCGATGCTGGCGCGGTACAACAATCGGGGTCTTCCCTATCTGCAGGGGCATGATAAAGCTTGCCGGACCGCCATGTGTAATTACAATATGAGCCGCCTCCACATTCTTCACCATCTGCTGATACGGAAGCCACCTGCTCCACTGACAATGCACCGGCTCATAAGTGCTGAAGCCCGTCTGCATCATCACATCTTCCTGAATGATGCCGTCCCGCTTCAACTCATCCACCTTTTTGATCAGTCTGTTGAACGGCTGCTCGTGCGTTCCTACCGTTACGAAAATCACTTTGTTCCCTCATACAGCAACAAGCCTACAGCAGCGTCCATCTGACGTCTGTCGTAGGCTTGCATATGTTTTTTCAGAAAATACTTCCCAGATTAACGGCCTTCGGATAAATTTTCTTCTGTTCTTCCCACTGCACAATAAACTTATCCGCAATCGGGTATACCATTCTGCCCGTCAATGTAGCTTTATTAATCCGGTCAAATACTTCAATATAGATCAGCTTTGCCCCCATCAATTTGCCAAGATAGAAGAAAGGCACCGCCACCGCGGCTCCGCTGGAAATGATTAAATTTGGACGTTCTTTTCTCAGGATTTTCCAGCCAATTCCAGTATTCCTGATCAAGGCCTTCAAGCTGCGATTCGTCGGATATGAGCAAGGATACACTTTCTCTCCCGTCAACAAGCTCCGGACATCTTCCTTATCAAAGGTCACCCAGAAGCGGTCCTTATCCTTCCAAAACGGCTTCAGCATATACAGATGAGTCAGGTGTCCACCGGAAGAACCAACCAGACAAATCTTCAGTTGCGGATTCTTCTCCATACTCCCACGGCTCTCCCATACAGGCCACAAACAGCCCTGCCCGCAATCATAAAATCGATGATTCTTTCCAAAATAATCAAGATTCGATGTATAGAATAGCCTCTTCCTCCTTCTCCGACAAGTGGCAGTCTGTTCATGAATTTAACCACTTGCCGCAAGTCTTCCTCCAAATGTGCCAAAGCACTAACATTCCTCTAATATCCACATAGGATATTATTTCTCGATAGTATTAGTCTTACTCTTCAAAAACTACAGCGTCTCGATGGCTTACAGGTTTTATCCCGGGAGTCATTGGTGTTTAGGAACTATTCCCTCAAATATCGGTTGAGACCGGTTCGGAAAGTTGTAATTAATCACCGCCTTTTAGAATGGAAGTACATTTTATCCCGAAACGCCTCTAATTCCTTACATATATCATCAGAATAAGAATTCCAACTCTTTGTGTAAACATCTCCATAATCTTTTTCTTGCATCATATAATTGTTAATCTTAATAACTGTGTTTTTTAATCTTCCTAAATTATCTTCTTGCAAAGCATCTTTTATGATTTTCTTATTGCTTTTAATCATATATAAGATAGACCATAATGGAATGTATATCTTTTTATATACAATATTATTTCTCCATTTATTACCAAGCAAAAAGTCCAATTGAATATATGCAATGTTAATTTGTGCACTATCTTGTTCAGAAAATTTGATATAGCTTTCCGCCACTTTCTTTATTTGTTCTTCATCATTCACCAACTTACGTGGCAGTAAAATAATTTTATGGAGCTCATTTTGTAAGCGGCTTCCCTCCAGATAAAATTGGAGCATGCATGATTGTCTTTCATCCAAATACTCAAGAAGAGCAATGATAGCAGACAGAAAAGCACTTCCGAAGATTGCAAGTGCCAAATCTTTGATAAAAAAGCCATCTCTTTGTCCTGTACTCAGAAAATACACAACAAGACTAATTGCCGTCAGTATCAACATTACGAAGAATATCCATTTTTTACTCTTCATATTTAACCGATCACCATTTCCTCCCCAAATGCATCAATATGGTCTTAATATTATTTTCCATATGCAATAGTGCGATTAAAAAAATCCAATTTATATCAATTTTCCGTATATATCTATGCAACGTTGTTTTCTATATTCTTGGTCCTGGTATGTTTGATGGAGCATTCCATCAATCGCCTCCAGCAAATCCTTTCCGTCATAATGGTTATCAACCCTGTTAAGTAATTCAGGCGGAATCCGATACTCTATTGGTTCATCTTGAATTTCTATTGCGCCGTCCGAAGTCGCGAACCCCACAAGTGCTTCCTTCAAATCACTAATTGTAGGGAAAATTGTTTTGTTGATACCATCACAATCATACACTGCTTCAAGTTCGGCCTTTGCGAACACAACACTGTGCTTGACCTTTTCAATATAGTCTCGAAGTTCATTAACTCCTTCATTGGGAAAGATTTTCTTTCCACCATCCATCATTTCATAAACTTGTTGCGACAATTCTACTGATTGCTTGAATCGCATTTTCTCAAAACGCCGGTTATCCTGAAGCGATGGTTCATTCCGCATCGGGTATATGTAACCACTTTGTTGAGTACAACGTTGTAACGGTTGATACCCAATTTGAAGAGCCACTCCATCCATATCCCCAGATTGCAAATAAAATCTTTTCTTTTGTATGTCCGAATCACTTATATACTTATATGATAATGCTCACTCGCCCATTTCATGAAACCGCCGCCATTCATAAAATCAATCGTCCAATCCGATGTATGAAAAATGTATTCGTATTTTGTATCTTCGCTTTTATCAATGTCTTCTTGTGTCAGAGGCCGATATGAATCTGTCTCCGGAACGTACTTGCACATTGCAAAGAATAGTGCAGCCTTAAAATCATTTGTCAGATCCATCAAATGCGTAGTACAAGTTGGAGATGAATGGCAGGGACATGACTCAGCCAGCCTGACGGCTGGATTGTGACCAGCAGGACATCATCATTCTGTTTGAGCCGGAACGTCATTCCGTTATCGCGGAACTGGCGTTCCGATTAAGCGAAATATGCAAAAGACCGGATCTTGGCTCATTTCAAGTTGTAATGTCAAATTCGAGTTAGTCTTGCTGTGAATCACTTTTTCTTTACCATGCAGCGTTTCTTAAAGAACGAAATCCCGTAGCAGAGAATCTGGTCGTAGTCATCCTCATATTCCTTTGCATACATCCGATCATCAATTTGCTGCAAAGCTATATCACATTCGCTCTCCAGATTTTCCAAAACCTTCGTGAACTTTGCTTCAAAGATCGCTACGCGGGCATTGATGGAATCATAAACGACCACATCACTTCGGCCTTCTCCATGCTCCTTATTGGAATCCACCATATATCCGGCACCAGTGAAGATGCCCGCAAGGAACGCATGATAGAAATCTTCCCGATAGTCGTGATAGCTGATGGTACGCCGGAGCAGAGCATTCATCTCTCTTGTAATGCCTTCGCTGTCACCATTCCAGACTGCATCAAACAGGGCATTCCGATTCCACTTCTTCGTACTGTCATCGAACCATTTGATGACGGTCGTTTCAAAAATCTCCTTGATTTCCGCATTCGGAATCATCAAGGCAGCCATGCCATCCGGTAATTCGCCTTTATAGTCGTCTTCACGAGCTTTGGTCAAGTATCCTGTCAGGTACAGCGTACTCCAGAGATTATCTTCCGAGGAATGCAGATAATCATAGGTCAGGTTTTCGTCTACACGCTGAACAATGCAGCCACCGGCCATCAGCGTTTCCAGTTTATTTGTAATCGTGGTGCCTGCATAGTCAAGAAAAGAACGGATGATAGCATTGTCACTGGTGTTCCTCCAGTAGCTGACAGGCTTGGCATTCGGATTGCGCTGCAGCTCCAGCATGTAATTCATGACGTCCCACGGGCAGTAAACATCAAAATCACCGAAATGATAGCCATCGTACCATTTCCTGATATTGT
>Ga0129311_1001730_pt1 | contig 14813 bp, 17 predicted proteins | sample Go1ome_FD_94435 | JGI IMG/M metagenome (GOLD analysis project Ga0129311, IMG submission 94435) | Western lowland gorrila individual fecal microbial communities from Wisconsin, USA - Go1022B metagenome | ecosystem: Host-associated > Mammals > Digestive system > Large intestine > Fecal | place... | reverse complement strand
GTACCAGGTCTTCAATGGCGTATATCCGATGTTCAATGACTTCCACATGGAATCCTGTTATTCCGGGTATTTTGTCATGGCACGGATCATCCAAAAGCTGCTGGGCGGTGACCGGGAATTAGCCCCTGTGGAAGCAACCGGATCACCGTGGAGCCTGGCCGGATCTGCGTCTCGAAAGCTGATTGCCCGGATCACATCTGCATTCATCAGGGCTGGATCTCCGATGGTGTCGCCCCGATTGTATGCCTGCCGAATAAACTGGTCATTCGGATCGAGGCAGGCACTGACAATACCGGCTGCATCGACAGTGTGACAAAGTGAGGTGAACATTCTTGAAAACAAAGCGTTTAACCCGCGTTGCCATGCTGACAGCGATTGCACTTACCATTTTCATGGTGGAAGCACAAATTCCCGCGCCGGTCCCTGTTCCTGGCGTGAAACTCGGTCTTGCCAACATCGTGACGGTATATGCCATGTTCCTCCTCGGGCCCGCAGACACATTCTGTATCCTGCTCTGCCGCATTTTTCTGGGCAGTCTTTTCTCCGGTCAGCTGATGACGCTGTTTTACAGTCTGGGCGGCGGTCTCGTATGCTATACGGTTATGCTGGTTCTCAGAAAACTGGTGACGAAACGACAGATCTGGGTATGCAGCGTGATCGGTGCCATTGCCCACAATATCGGCCAGATTTGTGTGGCTATCTGGATCACAAAAACGCCTGCTCTGATATGCTACCTTCCGATTTTAATGGTATCTGGCATTATTTCCGTTTTCTTTACAGGCCTGTGCGCACAATTTCTGGTCAATCGGATGGGCCGAATTCGCTGTAATGAATAAACCGCAGCTGCGGCGATTGATATTTCTTTCTATTTGATACATATCCCCCAAAGAGACAGCCCCCGTGCCTTTCGCACGGGGCTGTCTCTTTCACAGAAAACAATTTTAGCAAGAGTTTAGTACATAGGGTATATCAATATATATGCCTGGAAAGAAGGAGCCCCGCATGGATGGCACACCATGCGGGGCAAATGAGGGGAAAAAGGAGATAAGTATCAAAACCAGGATCAGTTCAATTTGGCAAGAAAGGGCTGTTTACCACGTGGCCAGCTTGCGGCCCAGCTCTCGGCAGACCTCCTGCGCTTGCGCGTCAGGGGCTTCATTCACAGTCAGGCCTTCCTCCTCATAGAGGTTGGCGTTGGCCGCTTCACAGCGGGCACACCAGTCCCGCATCCACTGTCCGTCACCCCAGCCGTAGGAGCCAAAGAGAGCGATCCGCTTGCCGCCGAGAGAGCCCTCCAGGTCGGAAAACATCGGATCGAACTCCGCTTCCTCCAGAACCTCGCTGCCCATGGCGGGACAGCCGAACGCCACCACGCCGAACTCAGAGAAGCGCGCCGCAGAGAACTCAGACGGTCCCATCAGCTCCACTTCCGCGCCGGCCTCTCTGGCGCCCTCCGCGATGCAGTTTGCCATGGTCTCCGTATTGCCGGTACCGCTCCAGTAAACAATAGCCAGTTTATTCATAGTCATTTCGTTCCTTTCTGACGAATTCAAGAGAGGGCGCCCAGACAGCTCCAAAGGGGTCAGAAATGAAACTGTCTGGGCGTTAGGGAGGATCAGAAGCACTCCTTCCCAAAAGCGCTTCCGTGGGTCTGGGCAGAAATACAGGGAGGTGTTCCTTCATGGCTTGCGAAGGCCTGTATTCTTGCCATGCAAGCAGAGCATTCTGCCTGTCTGCTCTGTTTGCTCCGCGGGAGGGTTTGCGGTTCCCCCGCAGATTTCATTTATCAAGATTAGTCATAGCTAACTAGTCTTTAAAATCAAACGGGCCGCCCAGTCGCCCGTTCTGATTCTTGGTTAGTGCTCGCTAACCATATGAATAAAATAGCATACACTTCTCTATTTGTCAAGTGAATTCCAAGATTTTTTTGATATATTTCAGACGCAATTTGTTTTGTGGGATTTTAGCAGCTCATAGTCAACCTTATTCCTTATCAATAGAGGAGAACAAACTTCCTGAAATCTCAAAAATATCTGCAATAGAAATCAGCGTACCTTCTGCCATCAAAACAGTTTTCTCAAAAGCGTCTATCTTCTTGACGGTGCCTGTCATGGTTTGATAGGCACCGCCCTGTTTTCTGCTGTCTGGCTTGAAGTAGGTGACAGACACCTTCGGACATTCTGAGAGGTGGTCAGCTAAAAACCGCAGTTTCATATCCAGTGCAGCTATTTTGTCCTCGTCCAGTTCTGCTTTTGCGTCAGTCAATCTGGCGGTTTCCCGAATAGTCCCCTCATAACCGGTAAGCGCCGCAAAGGGGGCGAATTGGGCCGCCCGTCCAAGTGCTGCCATCCGGGGGTGCTTTGAAGAATTGGGATGCGGCAGATGAATAATATCGTCATACCTGGCAGTCATGCTCTGTGGCCTCCGATCTGACTGTTCCGTTCCCTGGCGGTAGCCCCTTCCTCCAGATTCATGCCTTTCAAAATCGCGTTTTTTCCAAACCTCTTTTTGATCGTCAGCATGGTTTCCTGCATCTTCTTTTCGTGGGCCAACTCCGCTTCTTTCTCCGCTTGCTTTTGCTGTTTGGCAGCGTAATCGGTGAAAAGGTCAAGCTGCTCCACGGCGTCTTTTTTCGGTGCGTCTTTCTCACTGACCACATCCGTTGGCGATGATGCCCATGACCTTCGGGTCGTTGCCCTTCTCCTCAGCGAGATACTTGATGCTCTCGCCGGGAGCGACCGACTGCGGGACGCCCTTGGTATTGGGATTGACACAATACGCGGGAATTTCCTTCGTCCTGCCTTGGCTGTCCACATAGTTGAAATAGGTGTAGATTTGCTCCCGGATGCGTCCGTTGATTGATAGATAGGCCAGCTTTTGCCCGCCGTTGTAGATATTCCCTTCACCGAGGGCTTCTTCCTCACTGCTGGCGGCCAGAGCGGTGGCCGGGAGCATCCCCAGCACCGTGACCAGCACCAGCAGCAGTGCAATTAATCGTTTTTTCATGTGCGTTCCCCCTAAAGTGTTTGGAAATCAAAAAGGCGGTATGCTTTTCACATACCGCCTGCGTGTGGATATGGACTTGTCAGCTTACATAGATGCTATACTCGGTGTACTGAAATACGCCGTTTTTGTAGACATCCCATGCTTCCATATCATACCATTTCCCGCCCCGGGACGCAAGGACGCAAAACGGCTCCCGCTCGTTTGAGCGGGAGCCGTTCTCTCTTTCTTTCGTGACAGGTTTACTGCACGCCCTCCCGGCGCAGCAGCTCCAGGATCTTGGCATCATCCTCCACGGTGGCGTTGGGCATGGGGAAGGTGCCCACGCTGGTGGAAGCAACGCCCCGCAGCTTGCAGGCCTCCTTGATGACGGGCAGGAAGGGGCTGCGGACGGCATACAAGTCCATGAGGCGGTCGATGGTCTGCTGGCCCTTGGCCACACCGGCCATGTCGTTGTCCCGGAACGCCTTCACCCAGGTGGAGCAGATCTCGGGCACCACATTGCTCAGAGCGCCGATACAGCCGTTGCCGCCGGCCAAGACGTTGTGAGCAAAGTTGTCGTCGAAGCCGGAGTAGATCTCAAAGCCGGGGATGTGGGACTTGACCACCTTGATGAGCTCCCGGGTGTGGTCCATGCCGGAGATGGTGTCCTTCATGCCCACGATGTTGGGATGGATCTTGGCCAGGGACAGAACGGTCTCGGGAGGAATGGTATAGCCGGTGTTGTCAGGGAAGTTGTAGATGTAGATGTCGCCGTGGATCTGAGAGGCCAGATGGTCATAGTACTGGAGCAGGGCCTCGGCGCCGAAGTGGAAATAGTAAGGAGGCAGGATCATGACGGCGTCGGCGCCGGCGTCCAGGCAGAAGTTGGAGAAGCTGACGATCTCGTCGGCCACCATGTGGCTGGTACCGATGATGAGCTTCACCCGATGGTCTACCGTCTCGATGGCGAACTTGGCCATTTCCCGGCGCTGGTCCATGGGCATGGCGAAGAACTCAGAGCTGCTGCCCTCCACCAGAATGCCGTCGATACCGTTTTCGATCAGGTTGTTAAACAACTTCTCCTGGCTCACCAGATCCAGGCTGCCGTCCTCGTTGAACAGGGTGATGGCGGGAGTCAAATATGCTGCGTTCATAATGAGACATCCTCTCTTTTGTTGGCGGGCTGCGCCCATTTTAATTCCGTATTGCGGAATCATTTTCCAAATTTATATTACACAAATATAGATGTCAAATGGCATCGTGTACAGTATAGCCCTTTTTTCAAAAAAGTCAAGCATATTTTTCCAAGAAACGCAAAAAACCGGACCCGCAAAAGCGGGTCCGGTCTCTCTCAACTTTTGACAGCGATCACACGAAGTTGCACACACGGGCGATGGCCATCTCGGTGTAGCCCAGGGACTCAGCCTTGGTCTGCTTGCCGCAGGCGACCTCCTGGGTCAGCTTCAGCAGTTCCTCGCCCAGCTCATCCAGGGTCTTGGTGCCATAGATGACGGGAGAGGCGTCCACGTCGATGTTATCGACCATGTTGGCGTAGGTGATACGGTTGCCGGTGATCTTGATAACGGGAGCCAAGGGGTTGCCGGTGGGCGTGCCGCGGCCGGTGGAGAACACCACGATCTGGGCGCCGCCGGCCACCATGCCGGCCACAGAGGAGGGATCGTTGCCCGGAGTGTCCATGATGACCAGGCCCTGCTTGGCCTCCACCTGCTTGGCGTAGTCATACACGGCGTTGACGGGGGTATGGCCGCCCTTGTGGATGCAGCCCAGGGACTTCTCCTCCAGGCAGGTCAGGCCGCCGGCCTTGTTGCCGGGAGAGGGGTTGCCCTCGCGGACTTCCTCGCCCACCAGACGCAGGGCAGCTTCATAGCGGTGCACGATCTCGAAGATGCGGTCGTGGACCTCGGGAGTGGCGGCGCGGCGGGCCAGCAGATGCTCGGCGCCAATGAACTCAGTGGTCTCGGACAGGATGGAGGTACCGCCCTCGGCAACGATCAGGTCGCTGAGCTTGCCGATGAGGGGGTTGGCAGCCAGGCCGCTGGTGGGATCGGAGCCGCCGCACTCCGTGCCGATGATCAGCTCGGACATGGGGAACTCTTCCTTCTGCAGCAGGGAGGCTTCCTCCACCATCTCCTTGGCATAGCGGACAGCCTGGTCAATGGCCTTCAGGGTACCGCCGGCCTCCTGGATGATGACCTGCTTCAGGGGCTTGTTGGTGCGCTCCTTGATGGCCTCCACAACCAGGTCCATCTGGCAGTTTTCGCAGCCCAGGGACACCACCACGGTGCCGTAGACGTTGGGGTTGGCGGCATAGCCGGCCATGACGTCCATAGTGTACTGCTGGTCGGAAGCCACCTGGGAGCAGCCCAGCTGGTTGTTGAAGGTGACGGAGCCCACCACCTGCTGGGAGATGATGCGGGTGGTATCAGAGGCGCAGACGCTGGCGGGCAGAATCAGGACCTTGTTGCGGACGCCAACGCGGCCGTCGGGACGCTTATAACCATAGAAATTCATACTCATTTCCTCCTTATCAGCCCTTGCTGTCCAGGTTTTCACGGTGCTCTTCCAGGTTGTGGCAGTGCACGTGCTCACCGGCCTTGATGTCGCGGGCGGCCAGGCCGATGTGCTCACCGTACTTGCTGATGGGCTGGCCCTTGGCAATGTCGCAGGCAGCCAGCTTGTGATAAATGGTGATGTCCTCCAGGGCGGTCAGGGTCTTTTCCTCACCGGCGCACTTGTAAGTAACGGTGTCACCCTTCTTGATGGGCTCGATGGCAACTACCACGTTGTCCTGGGGCTCGACGATCATGGCATTCAGCATAGTGGAATCTCCTTTCAATCCTCGGTTTTATTTTCAACCCTTTTCAAACAGGGCCTTCTGGGCCTCGTCCTTGGGGAACTTGGGGCAGCCAAACTTCTTGGCCCACCAGGAGGTGATGATGGGGACCAGGATGGCGGTCAGGATGGCGGAAGCGGCAACCTGAGAGGTGGCGATGTCAGACCAGGCGGCCCAGGAGGGGTCGGCCTGGGCAATGACGGCGGGAACAGCCACGGCGTTGCCGGCGGTGGTAGCCACGGCCCAGCCAGCGTAGCCGGGACGGCGGCTGATGAACTTGTCGCACAGGACGATGAAGGAACCGCCGATCAGGCAAGTGATCAGGCCTAGCAGGATGCCCTGGGCACCACCCTTGACGATGTTGGTCAGATTCATGCCGGAGCCCAGGCAGAAGCCAACGAAGGGAAGCAGGATGCTGCCGGCGGGAGCCAGGAAGTCAGACAGGTCCTTATCGATGTTGCCCAGGATCATGCCCACCAGGATGGGGCCGATGGCGGCGATCAGAGCCATGAAGGGGATGTCGGCCAGACCGCCGATACCCATGGCGATCATGGTCAGCATGGGGCCGTCGTTGATGGCCAGCAGAGGCATGGCGGCCTGGTCCACGGTGTCGCCGTAGCTGTTCATCAGGGCCAGGTACACAGAGCCGTTGGAATTGGTGACGGCGGAGATGATGGCCAGAGCGCTCAGGCCCAGCAGGCCCTCAGGTCCAAAAATCTTGCCCACACCGACACCGATGACGGCGCCAATGATGAACTTGGAGATCAGCAGGACGCCACCGCGCTTGATGACGCCGCCCATCTGACGGACCTGCAGGGTAGTGCCCAAGCAGAACAGCTGGATACCAATGGCGGTGTTGGCGCCGGCGCTGGTGAAGATAGCGGTGGTAAAAGAACCAATGCCGGTGATCTGGGGGAAGAAAGTATTGATGAACGCACCCAACAGCATAGGCACGACCATCATACCTGCGGGGATCTTTTTCAGGAACTTCATGATCATGATGCTTTTTCCTCCTCAAATGTTTCTCGTTTCTCCCATCCTTCACTCCTGTTTCTTCCATTTTTCCGTATAGCGGAATTACTTTCCAAAACGAGAGTGAAGAAAATTCCCCTCTCCGAGGGGATATGTACTTTTTGTACGGTTATATTATATACCTTTTTCCCATCCGTTTGTCAAGCAATTGTCAGGTCTCGTCAATTTTTTAGCAATTCTGCATGAAGCCGCTCCGGGAAATCTGTACGAAAAGTAAATAATGGGCCTTCGGAGCTCTGCCCCGAAGGCCCTGTGTTTATATGTTTTTCGCGGCGTTCCCGTCAGGATACGGCATGGGTCCGCAGATAGTTCAGCCACTCTTTGCAGCCGGCGGTATTCAAATGAATCCCATCGGTGGTCAGCTCCGGTCGAAGGCAGCCATCCTCTCCGGTGACCGCCTCGCTCACATTGAGGTATGGGCACTCTTTTTCCAGCGCCAGCTCCTCCAAAATCGCATTATAGGTCTGGATGCGGCCATTGTTCACATAGCTGCCCTTGGCCTCCTGGACGGCACTGACCGGCAGGATGGACTGAATGACCACTTCGGCGTCAGGATGGTCCTCCCGGATACGGTCGATGACCTTGCCGTACTGGTCGTGAAAAGCCTCACTTCTGGGCCAGCCCAACTCGTTGGCCCCCAGCATGATATACACCTTATCGCACTCCAGCTCCGCCAGAGCGTCCAGCATGGGTACCTTGCCCGCCTCCGTCTCCTGGGTGGGCTTGGAGAACACCGACTCCACCGTGGCACCCACGGCGTACAGGTACTCCCCTTCCTCCAGCCCGCTGTACAGGTGGAAGCCCTCCGTTCGGGAGTCGCCCAGAAAAACCGTGTCCGCGAAATAGCCATTCTCCACCGGCTCGCTCTCCGGCACCAGCATGGTCTCGGGTTTCTCGGGTTCTTCCGTTTCTTCGGTCTCCGCCTCGGGCATGGGCTCCAGCACCCGGGCCCGGATCGGCTCCTCCTGTGCCGTTTCCTCCGGAAGCGCCGTCTGCTCAGGCACGGCGGAGGCCGGGGGATCACCGGACAGCAGCACCGCCAAAACACTCACCAGCGCCGCCGCACCCAGCAGGCGCCGCCTTTTGTGGTTTCGTTTTTTCGTTCTCTCCATAGGTGCTTCCCTCCGAATATCTTTCTATATTTATTAGACGGTATCCGGTGAAAAAAGTCGACACAAAAAATAAAAAATTCGGTATCAAATTATGACAAAATTCCTGAGGCAGCCTCCATTGGAAAACAGCACCGCCCGCGGCAGAAGCCGCGGGCGGTAAACCGCTTTACACACGCAGACTGTCCGGATACGTGCCGTTTTCGTGGAGCTTGCGCAGCTCCTCCGCCACGACGGCCCGGTCCTCCTGATAGGTCATACCAAACCACTTGTCCGAGGAATGCAGCACGGAAACCTCCAGCCGCCCTTCCCGCATCAGGTCATCCACCATTACCGGCAGCAGGCACTCCGACTTCAGCGCCCGGCCGCCGTCTCCCCGTAAAAACCGCTCAAAATAAGCCCGCAGTTCCGGGAAAATGCTGGGCATGAAGCCCCAGTAATTCATGGACACCACGCTCTCCGGCTCCAGAGGCAGGTCCGTCTCCAGGTCCCGCAGGGAACCGTCCGGATACAGTTGGATCCTCGTTGTCTCCTTGACAGAGGCCAACCAGCCATCCTTCACCGTGCACACACCCCGGGACACCGTGCCGTGAAGGCTGGCGGTGTTTTTCAGCAGGTAGCCCACCATGACGGCCTCTCCTGTTTCCGGCAGCTCCTGCAATGCCCGGTACATGGTCCGGTAGGCATCCAAGCCATAATAATCGTCCGCGTTGATGACGCAGCAGGGCTCATGAACCACATGTTCCGCACACAGCAGCGCGTGGACCGTGCCGAAGGGTTTTGCCCGCTCCGGCGGGACCTGGTAAAACGCCGGTAGGGAGCTGTAATCCTGGAAGGCGTATGCCACCTCCACAGGGCTGCCGTCCCCGGCCGTCTTTTTCGCCAGATAGTCTCCGCACAGGCGGTGCATCATCTCCTCCATCTCTGGCTTGATGATGAATACCACCTTGTTGAAGCCCGCCCGGATGGCATCATAGATGGAATACTCCATCAGGATCTCATTGTGGGGGCCGATGCCGTCCACCTGCTTGCTACCGCCGTAACGGGAGCCCAGGCCCGCCGCCATGATGACCAATGAGGTTTTCATGCAAGTCTCTCCTGTTATTCTGTTGCGCGCCGTTGCGCAACTGTGATGTTTGATTTAACCATACTCCAATTTCCCGAATTTTGCAACTGTACTTGACATTTTTTAAAGCCCGTCTATAATATGAGAACGATAATCATTTTCATATTTGGAGGATAGCTATGCCCTACACCACCAAACAGCAGCAGGCGGTGCTCCGCTGTCTGGAGCTGCGGAAAGAAGAGTCGCTGACCGCGGCCGACCTTTCGGAGGACCTGCGGCAAATGGGCTGCCCCGTGGGCCTCGCCACCATTTACCGCCAGCTGGAAAAGCTCTCCGCCGCCGGACAGGTCCACAAGATCAACACCGCCGAGGGTGCCTTCTACCAGCTCTGCGGCCATACAGAGCAGGACCACCGGGACTGCTTTTTGCTCAAGTGCAGCCGCTGCGGCCGCATCCGCCATCTGGACTGCTCCCATCTCCAGGCCCTGTATGACCATCTGGAAAAGGACCACCATTTCCGCATCGACCCTCGGGGCACACTGTTCACCGGGGTATGCAACCTCTGTGCCGGAGAGGAGGACGCCCATGGAAGCACCTGAACTGCTGGCCTGCCGGGACGTATCCCTGGGCTATGAGGGGCAGAGCGTCCTGACGCACCTGGACCTCTCCATCCGGGAGGGAGATTACCTTTGTATCGTGGGTGACAACGGCTCCGGCAAATCCACGCTGCTGCGGGGGCTTTTGGGCCTGCTGCCGCCCCAACGGGGGGAGATCTGGCGGTCCCCGGACATCCGCCGGGGCAATCTGGGATATCTTCCCCAGCAGACCCGGGCCCAGCGGGATTTCCCCGCCACCGTGTATGAGGTGGTGCTTTCCGGCTGCCTCAACCAAAAGGGGATGCATTTTTTCTACTCCCCCGCTCAAAAGTCCGCCGCTCTCATGAACATGGGCAAGCTGGGCGTGCTGGAGCTGAAGGACCAGTGCTACCGGGACCTGTCCGGCGGCCAGCAGCAGCGGGTGCTGCTGGCACGGGCACTGTGCGCCGCCAGCAAGCTGCTCATTCTGGACGAGCCCATCACCGGCCTGGACCCGGCGGCGGCCCAGGACCTGTATAAGCTGCTGTCCTATCTGAACCGGAAAGAGGGCATGGCCATCGTCATGGTGACCCACGACCTGAAAGCCGCCCTGCAAAGCGCCCGCACCGTGCTGCACATCGGCCGCAGCAGCTGCTTCTGCGGCACGGTGGCGGAATATCTGGCCTCCCCCCAGGGGCGGCGCTTCCGGGAGGTGGAGTGATGGACCTGGTGCAAATGTTTTCCTATCCCTTCATGCAGCGGGCCCTCATCGCCGGCGTGCTGGTGAGCCTGTGCGCCGCCCTGCTGGGCGTGTCCCTGGTATTAAAGCGGTACTCCATGATCGGCGACGGCCTCAGCCATGTATCCTTCGGCGCCCTGGCCATCGCCGTGGCCCTGGGGATGACGCCGCTGTACTTCTCCATCCCCGTGGTGGTCCTGGCGGCTTTTTTCCTGCTGCGGATGGCCAGTCATCCCCACTGGAACAGCGACGCCGCCATCGCCGTCATGAGCGCCTCCTCCCTGGCCGTCGGCATCATTGTCATCTCCCGCACCACCGGCATGACCACGGATGTGGACAACTACATGTTCGGCAGCGTTCTGGCCATGACGCGGGAGGACGTGGCACTGTCCGTGGTGCTGTGCGTTGCGGTGCTGGTGCTGTTCATTCTGTTTTACCACAAGCTCTTCGCCGTCACCTTCGACGAGAGCTTCTCCCGGGCCACAGGCCTGAAGGTAGAACGCTACAACACCCTGCTGGCCATTTTGACGGCCCTGACCATCGTGCTGGGGATGCGGATGATGGGCGCCATGCTCATCTCCTCCCTGGTCATCTTCCCCGCCCTGACGGCCATGCGGCTGTTCAAGAGCTTCCGCAGCGTGGTGGTCTGCTCCGCCGTCACCTCCGTGGCCTGCTTCTGCGCCGGCCTGACCGCCTCCTTCGTCCTGTCCACGCCGGTGGGCGCCTCCGTGGTGGCGGCAAACCTGGGGCTTTTCCTGCTGTCCTTCCTCGCGGCGGCCCTGCGGAAGCGGTGAAGCGTCTCCCGTTCCCGCGGAAAAAGCGGATGAATTGCAGCCGGATATGTGCGTTGCCGCATATCCGGCCGCTTTTTTCGCACAATATCAGGAAGAAACCGCCACAAAAGTCTTGCGCTTTTCCTTTCTCTGTGGTATGGTATGTATGTTAGAAGAGTAAGGTATGTGGAGTGGGCCCAGGGTCCGCTCTTTTTGTTGGCCTTTTTGCCCCAGGCAAATTTTCCAAAAACTGCTAAATGAAGGGAGTTTTCCCATGAAAAAGATCACGGAACTGACCGCGGAGCTTGCCGCTCCCGCCATTGCCGAGCAGGGCTGCACCCTGTGGGACGTGGAATATGTGAAGGAGGCCGGCACCTGGTATCTGCGCATCCTGATCGACAAGGAGGGCGGCGTGGATATTCTGGACTGCGAGGCCATCTCCCGAAAGGTCAGCGACCTTCTGGACGAGGCGGACCCCATTGAGGGCAGCTACACGCTGGAAGTGGGCTCCGCCGGCGCCGAGCGGGCGCTGAAGCGGCCCGCCGATTTTGCGCGGTTCATGGGCAGCCCCGTGCTGGTGAAGCTGTACCGGAACCTGGACGGCCGGAAGGAATTCGCCGGCACCCTGGCCGCTTACGATGAAGCCAGCGGCGACGTCACCGTCACCGTGGGCAAGGCCGACATGACCTTCCCCAAGAAGGATGTGGCCCTGGTCCGCCTGCGGGTGGAATTTTAACCGGTTCACGCATCGTTTGAAAAAGACGTATCAAGATAAAAGGAGAATCACCAATGAAAGGTAAAAAGCAAAAGGAGCCCGTGGGCTTCAATCCCTCTGAGATTTTTGCCGCTCTGGCCCTGCTGGAAAAGGAGCGGGGCATTCCCCAGAGCTTCATGCTGGATAAGATCATCCAGGCCCTGACCACCGCCTACAAGCGGGACCACGACGGCGTGGAAAACGTCATCGTGGATGTGGATGTGGAGCATCAGACCCTGAAGATGTTCGTCCAGAAGAATGTGGTGGCCGAGGAGGACTACGTGGACCCCGACAACGAGATGCTGGTGGACGAGGCCAAGCACATCTCCGCCAAGTACGAGGTGGGTGATATCATCAACCTGCCTGTGGACAACGTGGAATTCGGCCGCATCGCCGCCGGCAACGGCAAGCAGGTCATCATTCAGGGCCTGCGGGAAGCCGAGCGGGGCATGGTGTACGACGAGTTCAACTCCAAGCAGCACGAGATTCTCACCGGCGTGGTCACCCGCATCGACCCCCGCAACGGCAATGTGAGCCTGCGCATCGGCACCGGCAGCGAGTCCACCGAGGCGCTGCTGATGGCCGGCGAGCAGGTCCCCGGCGAGGAGCTCACCGAGGGAATGCACGTGAAGGTTTATGTGGTGGAGGTCCGCCGCAGCACCCGCGGTCCCCAGGTGCTCATCTCCCGGACCCATCCGGGTCTGGTCAAGCGCCTGTTCGAGCTGGAGGTCCCCGAGATCTACGACGGCACCGTGGAAGTCCGTTCCATCGCCCGGGAGGCCGGCAGCCGCACGAAGATGGCCGTGTGGTCCAACGACGAGAACGTGGACCCCATCGGCGCCTGCGTGGGCCCCAAGGGTCAGCGGGTAGGCAGCATCGTGGAAGAGCTGCGGGGCGAGAAGATCGACATCATCAAATACAGCGAGGACCCCGCCCAGTTCATCGCCGCCGCCCTGGCTCCCGCTGATGTGGTGGATGTGTGGATGGCCGACGAGGGCAAGGCCTGCCGCTGCGTGGTGCCTGATGACCAGCTGTCCCTGGCCATCGGCAAGGAGGGCCAGAACGCCCGCCTGGCCGCCCGCCTCACCGGCTACAAAATCGACATCAAGCCCCAGAGCTACAAGGACCCCGAGGAGGGTGTGGACGAGGACAACGTGGAGATCCTGGACGATCCCGCCGGCGTGTAATCCAACCAGAAAGGCGATCTGACAAATGCCAAAACCGAGAAAGATCCCCCAGCGGCAGTGTGTGGGCTGCCGGGAAATGAAAGATAAAAAATCCCTTCTCCGGGTGGTGAAATCCCCGGAGGGCGAGGTCTCCCTGGATTTCGGCGGCAAGAAGCCCGGCCGCGGCGCCTATGTGTGCCACAGTGTGGACTGCCTGCGGAAAGCCCGAAAGTCCCGGGCCCTGGAGCGGGCCTTTGAAACAGCCATTCCCGAGGCGGTGTACGACGCCATGGAGACGGAACTGGGAGGCGCGGATGGACAGCCATAACATTCTCTCCCTGCTGGGCCTGGCCCTGCGGGGCGGCAACCTGACCGTGGGCGAGGAGCCAGTGGAAGCCGTGGCCCGCGCCCGGGACGCCCGGGTGCTGCTGGTGGCTGCTGACGCCGCCCCCAACACCTGCCGCCGGGTGGAGCATTTTGCCCAGGCCGGCCAGTGCCTGTGGCTCCGGCTCCCCTTCACCAAAGCGGAGCTGGGCAAGGCCGTGGGCCGCTCCTCCGCCGCCATTGTGGCGGTGACAGACATCGGCCTTGCCAACGCGGTGGTCCGCCGCCTGGCGGACCTGGACCCGGCGCATTATGACGAGGCCGCCGCCAAGCTGGAGCTGAAGGCCAAGCGGGCGGCGGAGCGCCGCGCCGAGCAGCTGGCCCACGAAAAAAACATCCGCCAGGGAAAGCGGAGGCCCAAGACGGCTCCTGTCCCTGCGGCCCCTGAACCCCCCGCGGTGCCGGCCTCCCGGCCCAAAGCCGCCGTCTCCCGGAAAAAGCCCTCCAGGCCCTCCCGGGAAAACCGTCCCAGAGCACGGGCAGCGGAAAACCCCTACGCCCACAGCCGCCCTGTGAAAAAGGGCAAGGGCTCCTTCCGGAAAAAGGAGTCCTGACCTGCCTTTCACGGCAGTCACTTGTGAAAAATTTTCCCAGCCCTCGGGTTGGAACATAACGAGGTGTTTTGATTGGGTATTGAGAAATACAGAGTGCACGAGGTGGCGAAGGATTTCGGTCTGCCCACCAAGACGGTCACGGAGATCCTGACCAAATACGTGGCCGCTCCCAAAAACCATATGCAGGTCCTGTCGGATCACGAGCTGTCTGTGATCTTCGACTATCTGACCCAGCACAATCAGGTGGCCAACATCCAGGTCATCTACGCCGACGCCTATCAGGAGAAGGCGAAGGAACCCCCCAAGGCCGCTCCCGCCGCCAAGCCGGCGGCCCAGCAGCCGGCGCAGCAGGCAAAGCCCGCCCGTCAGGGCGGTCAGGGCGCTCCCGCCGCCAAGCCGGCGGCTCAGCAGCCCCAGCAGGCAAAGCCCGTCCAGAAGCCGGTGCAGCAGCCCACCACCCGCGTCCCCCAGAAGAAGATCGTGGATACCCGCAAGGGCGGCGATGTGAACCTGGCCAAGTACGACGAGCGCCTAGAAGACCTGGGCGGCGAGCGCGGCGCGCGGATGCAGCAGAAGGGCGGCAAGGAAAAGTTCCGCAACAGCAATCAGCGCCGAGGCAACATGACCTTCTCCAACAAGCGCAAGCAGGATGAGGCCGAGCGGATGCGCAAGCTCCAGTTGGAGATCGCCAAGAAGGTGCCTCTGAAGGTCCAGATCCCCGACGAGATCAGTGTGGGCGAGCTGGCCAGCCGCATGAAGAAGACCGGCGCCGAGGTGGTCAAGTGCCTGATGAAGAACGGCGTCATGGCCTCCCTCAGCCAG
>Ga0129311_1001729_pt1 | contig 14820 bp, 12 predicted proteins | sample Go1ome_FD_94435 | JGI IMG/M metagenome (GOLD analysis project Ga0129311, IMG submission 94435) | Western lowland gorrila individual fecal microbial communities from Wisconsin, USA - Go1022B metagenome | ecosystem: Host-associated > Mammals > Digestive system > Large intestine > Fecal | place... | reverse complement strand
ATCTGATGAACAAATCCAAGCACATCCTGGTTGGAATCACGGAATCCCATACCACGGCCGATACCTGACTCGAAGTATGAAGCACTTCTTGACATATTAAATGTAACCATACACTGATACTGATTCCAGATATTAACCATTCTGTTAACCTTGTCATCAGGAGTATCTACATTAAGAATTCCAAGGAGGTTGTCCCAAGTTGCCTTGAGCTCAGCAAGTCCTGCTGCAACCTTCTCAGGAGTATTGTACTGCTCAATCATTGCGAGAGCCTTTGTCTTGTTGATTGTAACACCATCAGCCTCGAACTTCTGGTCAACAGGCATCTCAACATATCCGAGAATAAATACAAGTGTTTTAGACTCACCCGGGGCAAGTGTAATCTCCTTGCAGTGTGAAGCAACTGGTGACCAGCCGTCTGCGATTGAATTTCTGGACTGATTCTCAGTTACAACCTGTGGATTGTCAAATCCGTTATAGAGACCAATAAATGAATCTCTGTCTGTATCAAATCCGTCAATGCTGTCATTAACAGTATAGAATGCAAAATGATTACGTCTGTCTCTGTACTCTGTCTTGTGATAAATTGTTGAATCTACAACCTCTACACGACCAGTACTGAAGTTTCTCTGGAAGTTAGTGCAGTCATCCTGTGCATCCCACAAGCACCACTCAACAAATGAGTAAAGCTTGAAGGTCTTAGCTTCTGAGCTTTCGTTAGTTAATACAAGCTGCTGAACCTCGCCTGTATAATTCTGAGGAACGAAGAATGTAGCCTCTGCCTTAAGTCCATTCTTAGAACCTGTGATAATGGTATATCCCATACCGTGACGACACTCATAAGAATCAAGAGTATTCTTAACTGGTGACCATCCTGGAGACCAGATGTTGCCATCTTCATTTATGTAGAAGTAACGGCCACCCATATCGATAGGTACGTTGTTGTAACGATAACGAGTGATTCTTCTAAGACGAGCATCTTTATAGAAATGGTATCCTCCTGCCGTATTAGAAATCAATGAGAAGAAATCCTGTGTACCAAGGTAATTAATCCAAGGATAAGGAGTCTTAGGTGATGTGATGACGTATTCTTTGTTTTCGTCATCAAAGTAACCAAATTTCATGTAGTATACCTTCCTTTCATAAAACACTGCCAATATTATATAATAAAAATGCCCAAAACACAACTAAAATCGTGGCAATAAGATAACAAAATGTACAAATAAATTAAGTTATGGCTGTAAACAATTTGTCAATGAAAATCATCTGTGTTAGTATAAAAATGTTGTTTGATTATATTTTGTAATACATGAAAAATCTATATAAAAATGACAGGGGAATAATATGGACGTTAATAAGCTTTGCATGGGATGTATGCAGGAAAAAAATGAGATATACGGTGCGTGTCCTTATTGTGGTTACGACAATCAAAACGACAAAAATAAGGATGGACAGCTTCCGGTTTACACGCTGCTTAATAATACATACAGTATAGGAAAATGCCTTGGCGCAGGTGGATTTGGAATAACCTACATTGCATTTGACTGTAATCTGCAAAAGAGGGTTGCGATAAAGGAATTTTATCCTGACTCTCTGGCGTGGCGTGGTGAGGACGGAGCAAGCGTCTATACTTATCAGGACAAGCGGGGAGAAATATTTGTCAGGGAGAGAGACAGATTTATTTCTGAGGCAAGAGCTTTAGCTAAATTAGATGAGCAAAATGGTGTTGTAAAGGTAATACATTATTTTCAGGAGAACAACACAGCATATATTGTCATGGAATTTTTATCAGGAAAATCTCTTAAGACATATATGGCTGAAAAGGGCGGAAAGATATCTGTTGAGGAGGCATTAAAACTTCTTGAACCGGTTATAAAAACACTTGCCGGAATACATAAAAAAGGTCTTGTGCACAGCGATATAAGTCTTGATAACATAATGCTTACGACAAATGGTATGGTAAAGCTTATAGATTTTGGTGCAGTTCGTGATATAAAGGATATAAACTCCGGAACAAATGCATATAAGAAAACTTATTCTCCGCCAGAGCAGAGTGGTTATGCAGGAGATATGGGAACTTACTCAGATATATATGCACTGTGCGTGACATTTTACAGGATGATAACAGGAAGGGGAATACCAAGCGCAAAGGAGAGAATGGAGGGTGCGGCTGTCTGTCCACCATCAGTTCTTGAAGTTGACATAAGTCCTGAGATAGAGGCTGCACTTATGCAGGGTTTGGAGCTGGATATAGATAAGAGAATAAAAAATGCGTCTGATTTATATTATTTCTTCATTGTGTGCGGAAGAATGGATGGGGCTCATGAAAATGACAATAATTTAAAGGGCAGAGTTCCTGATTCCATGGTGGATAAGATGAGGAGAGAGGAAGGGGCTTATCGGAGAAAGAGAAGGTTCTTTGCAATGGGTATATGCATATTTATACTCGGATGCCTGATAATATCAGTTCGCCAGATAGCCAGCGTTATGCAGAATAAATCAGATGATACCGACATAACAACAGAATCAACAACATCGGAGGAGACAGGAAAAACAGATGATGCATATACATTGACAGATACTGACAGGGAAAAATATATTAATAGTCTTATTTCAGATATAAACGCAGACAGGCAGGATAACGGACAGGAAGATTTAATTATAGATGACAAATATAGGGCTGTTGCAGATGAATGTGGAAAGTCAATTGAGGAAGCTCCTTACATTGGAAATGATGATTGGACAGACAATGTGACAACTTGTGTGACCGATGCCATGAGCAATTCGCAGATAACTGATGCGGGCTGGCTTGTGCTTCCATACACTAATATTCCGACAGAAGGTCAGGTTAAATCAGATGCATACATACAGATAGAGAGAATAAATGCCAATGTACAAAATCCTATAAATCTCACTAACTGTGACAAGATAGGTGTGGCTGTATCGCAGTCTTTGGATGGAACAATCTACTATATAATAATATACAGATAATAGATATAAAAATAAAAGCTGCCACTTGGTGTTAATCGTACAAGTGGCAGCTTTATTAATTTATTCTGTATAAATCTTCTCTGTAAGAGTGTGGCTCTCGCCTGGAGCAAGCTCCTTATATCCTGATTCATCAGCAGGTATTGGCTGGTTAGGGGCATCGATAATCCATGTACAAGGCTCCGGACAGAAGTAGCCCTTATCGCCCTTGTCGTTCCATACAACCCAGAACTTGAAGTCCCTACATACCTCATAGAAAATATGCTTGTCAGTGGCAGAATCAGTCACTATTGCACCATAGAAAGTTTTTCCGTCATATGAACCTTCCTCTGCAAAGAACACATCGTTGTCAATATCGTGAAGTACAGGAACCTGTGAGCCTGTGAGATACTGCTTGTCGTGATTTGTCTCAGGAAGAAACTCACCTGTAGGAATACATGAAGGTGATAATTCCCATTTTTCTCCGATAGGAATATATAAACGCATATCAAGACCATTTCCGTCTTTTGTGAAAGGTCCATTTATGGTTGTGTGATTACATACACCATATGGGAGCTGTTTGTCTGAGGTATTTGTCATTGTAAATGAGTAATCAAGACCATTCTCAGATAATGTGAAGGTGTATTCTGCTTTAAAGCTTACAGGGAATGTCTGGAAAAACTCATCATTTTCATCATACACATACTCTGTCTTTGCTACAGCCTTGTTGTCATCAGCAACAGCACTTACTATAGAATGTTCACGTTTGTGAAGGAAACCATGAATATGGTTGCCAAGTGGATCATTCAGAGGAAAGTTATAGGTTGCATCTGAAACCTTAAGTACACCACCTGCAAGACGGTTAGGGAGATATAATGTTGGGAATCCATAAACCTCTGCTGAAGCCTGAAGCTCTTCTGGAGAGAGAGATTCGTTATATCTGAAAACCTCTATGCCATTCTCAGTATCCTGCATACGCATAACATTACTTCCAAGAAACGGAGCAACGACAGCCTTGTACTTACCAGCAGTAAGTTCAATAACATCCTTGCCTTTGTAGTCAATAACATTTGCTGAAAAGCTCATTTAAAATCCTCCTTCAAATATATTCGATGTGGGTTAATTATATTTAAGTAATTGTATCATATTGCATTTGGCGTGTCCATATCGCGATATGTTTTGTTTCAGAAAATGTTTCATAAAAATATTATGTCGAAGTGTGACATATTGTGTAAATTATAGTCTTGATTTTTAAATTATCGGGTGTTATAAATAGATATTGGACTGAGAAAACTAGACATATATGTCTTATATTATAAATGGTATGGAAGGACCGATAAAAATGAGAAAGAAAATATACAGCACAATGATGATTATTGCTCTTGCAGCTATGGTGACAGGCTGCGGTGGAGCCAAGGATAAGACAAGCGAAACAACAACAGAGTATGTACCTGTAACAGAACAGGGAAGTCTTGCAACGGCAAATGACAGCAAGGATAACGATGTTGATGTTCAGGCAGCGGCAGATGAAATTCTTAACAATGGCGATTTCAAGGATACTCTTGCGACAGTAGATAAGACAATGGCATTGACCAGATTATATAATCTTGATGAGACACAGATAGAGGAGGCTGCATTTTACACTAATTCAAATGCTACAGCCGAGGAGATTGCGGTAATTAAAGCTGCATCATCTGATTATGTGGACACAGTAAAAGCTGCATATGAAACAAGGGTTTCCGATCAGGAGGCTGCATGTAAGGATTACCTTCCTGATGAGATGACAAAGCTTGAATCAGCAGTAATCTATACAAATGGCAATTATGTGATTCTCTGTGTATCAAATGATAATGCAAAGGCAGAGACTATAATTGAGAACTTATTCAAATAATAACATCGGACAACCAATGCGAGTATATTAATATATGCAATTTCGTATTCAGGCAGCCGATGATATACAAAATATAACAGTAATATAATAATGAAATAATTCCCTTGTTAAAGTACCATTAACTACACGGTTGCTTTTAAGTATAAATAATCCCATATGTGTCAATCATATAAGAGACACATATGGGATTTTTTATAGCTTAAATTTGACAGAGACAGGCTCGCTTAGGGACTGTCCACCGCGTGATTTTACATTGGTGGTGATAATCAGGGTGTATTGCTCACTTGTAGCGTATGGTTCAAGCGGCTCAATCTCAATCAGGTCATTTTTTTGGTCGTATCTGATATAGGTTTGCAGACGTTGATTCTGGGAATTGACAACATACATGGTGTCTTTATTCACAGATTTGGGATCAAGCGGAATGTTGAAACGGACCTGCCATACAAAATTGCCTGTTTTGAATTTTAAATTCTGTTTAACTCTATTTGCCAGATATGGAGGAATATCCTCTATATCTATTATATTATTTGCCATTACGACATCACCTCAAAGCATAATAATCTGCCCATATCATAGCAAAATAAAACAATATGTGTCAACATCAAGTGACCTGAAGGAATAGTGTTTTTGGTAGAAAAATGAAAGAAAATAGTATACGGAATGGTATTTACTTATAATGAATGTAAAATTACAATAAGATTGTTACAAAAATGTTACAGAAGTGTTAGGAGATGATGACATGCAAACGATAGCATTTCGCTCCTACGAAAGAAAAATTGTGATGGCTCTTATGCTGTTGCTGGTGGTATGTGGATTTATGGTGTTTCACGCATTTAGGGAACAGAGGAGGTATACCGTATATGTTGAGGAGGGGAAAAAGGTGCTTACCGGAAGTACTTCGCAGACATTTACGCAGGTTGTAAAATATTCAGCTCCCTGTCAGGAGGTATACGATGACAGTCTGTACACAGATGAGAGGGTAGTAGTGCAGGAGGCTGTTTTGGGAATTAAGGAGGTTACAAAGCTGACTACCTATTATAATGGTGATGAGCTTTCAAGCAAAATTCTTGACGAAAATATAATTACCGAGGCAGTGCCGCAGGTGGTACATATCGGTACAACTAAGAGACCTTTATATATAAAGCCGATGGATGAATACACTATTTCATCATGCTATGGTGCAAGATGGGGCAGACAGCATGAGGGAATAGACCTTGCCACTCCGACAGGAGGAGAAGTGATGGCAACGGCAGCGGGTACGGTAATTCGTGCAGAGTACTATGCAGGTTACGGAAACTGTGTGGATATCGACCATGGAAATGGTGTCATATCAAGATATGGACATTTGAGTAAAATAAATGTTTCGTTAGGACAAAGTGTGTCACAGGGCGAAGTGATAGCCTTGTCGGGAAACACAGGAAACAGTACCGGGCCACATCTTCATTTTGAGTTAAGGATGAATGGAGAGGCTGTAAATCCGTATGATTATATCGATTTTTAAATCGCCTGTGTGAAAATATTGTGAATATTAAAAAGCGTATTGCATATACTGAATCTATGTGGTAGTATTCAATTATAGTTAATGTAGTAATGAAAACTACATGACATAGATAGGAGCTGATTAAAATGAGTAATTCAATAAAGAAGCTAAAAGATCCGGGTAGTGCAATCACGCATTTTATAGGAATGTTGATGGCGATGTTTGCATCTGTGCCACTTTTAATAAAAGCATTTTCGGGTGGAAGGGATGTATACTTATGCAGTCTGGTATTTGCCATAAGCATGATTTTGTTATATGGTGCAAGTACGATGTACCATAGCTTTGACAGAGGTGAGCGTGTAAATAAGGTCTTGAAGAAATTAGACCACGCCATGATTTTTGTGCTGATAGCCGGTTCGTATACACCTGTCTGCCTTCTTGTTATAGGCGGCAGAACCGGACTTATATTGCTTGGACTTGTGTGGGGAGTCGGTTTACTTGGAATTATTTTTAAAATGTTCTGGGTTACCTGTCCTAAGTGGCTGTCCTCGGTTATGTATATAGCCATGGGCTGGATGTGTGTTATGGCATTTTCGCCAATAATAAATAATATGACCAAGGTAGAGTTTGCGTGGCTTTTAGCCGGTGGAATTGTTTATACAGTTGGCGGCGTTATATACGCAATCAAGACACCAGGAGTAAAGGCTTATAACGAAAGACATAAGTTCTTTGGAACACATGAGATATTCCACATATTTGTTATGGTGGGTAGTATGTGTCATTTTATATTGATATATCAGGTTATTAAATAGATGGTATTATGAAAAAATCCCGTTCTTCCGATATCTAAGATAGATAATTGGGAAGGCGGGATTTTTTATGGGCCAGAATATAGATAATGGATTGAATAATGTAAATGACATAATGACTGACTATGCATCTGCCAAGGCAGGAAGCAAAAGCAGGCAGTATGCTGCTTACAATAAATATGCTGACAGTAATATAGATGTTGACGAGGTTATATCCTACAAATATGAGCGTGGAGATAATAGGAGCACCGTGTCTGCCTCTGTTATGGATAATTTTGAGGAATATATCAAGAATAAGAATGAGCGTGTCCGTGAGGAGGGCATGGATGAGGAAGAGAGGGAGAGACAGGACAGGGAAAATGCGAAGGAGCTTGCCCGCAACCTCTCTAGCGAAGAGTTAAAGCAGTTAGCATTTATGGGAATAGATGTGAGCAGCGCCAAGCTGTCAGATATAAGGGGAATTGTGAATACTATGCGCGGAAATGCACATAGGGAGCGTGTGTCACAGATGTTAAGTGATATAACAGCTAAGGAGATTTCTCCTGAGGATGCACCAGCGGTTGATATTGAGAATATAAGCGTTGGAACATCTGACGAGGCATTTGTATATCTTGTCAAAAATAATCTTCCCATGACTAAGGACAATATGTATAAGGCGTATTACAGTGGTGCAGGTAATGGTGAGAAGTCTGGTGCTGCAATCTCTGATGAGGTGGCTGAAAAAATGCAGCCACAGATAGATAAGATTATAGAACAGGCAGGATACGAGGGTGATGAGAGAGCTTTAGCAGGTGCAAGGCTTTTGCTTGATAATAATCTTCCTGTGACAACAGACACTATAACTGCTTATATGGACTATCAGGAATACGCTGATGGAAAAAATAATATTGAAGGCTTGGTTATCCCGGACAATGAGAATGATATATATGACATAAAGGCAGATGAGCTATATAACAAGGTTAATTCCATAAGTGCTGATACCATATATGATATGTCGCTACATGGCAAGCAGCTTACTATTGCCGCAGCGTATAAGTATGTAAATGATAATACGGATATTAAAAAAGATAATCTTAAGGCTGTATCTGACATGAGGCTGATGGAGGAACTCAGGCTTTCCATGACTATGGATGCGGCAAGGAGACTGATTAATCGTGATATAAATATAGATACAAGAGAGCTCTCGAAGGTTGTAGAGGAGCTTAAGAATATTGAGAAGGAGCTTGTAAATGCGCAGTTAAATGCAGAGGGGGTTGAGCCTGCTGACGAAAATATTGCCATATATAATGAGTTGTCTGAGAAGGTGGCAGGCTTAGGTGATGCACCGGCTTCGATTATTGCCGCTCCTTTGCTAGGAGACGCATTTACGGTAAATGCATTATCAGACAGGGGAGAGCTTGCATATAATGATATGCCGGAGGAGACTCGTGCGAATAACTCTTTTGAGAGGGTGGTAAGGCAGTATGAGGCAGTTGGAACAGCACCGCGCGTGGATATGGGCGACAGCATAAGCAAGGCATTTTCTAATGTTGATGATATCTTGAAAGAACTGGATATGCCGGTTAGTGATGAGAATAGGAGAGCTGTCCGTATACTTGGATATAATTCAATAGAGATTACTGAGGATAATATAAATCAGGTGGCAGATTACGATAATCAGGTCAATGAGCTGATACAGAATTTTTATCCGGAGGCTGTTATTTCAGTTATAAGGGATGGAATTAACCCTCTTGACATGGATATTTCTGAGCTTAATCAAATTATCCGCGCGAGAAATTATAATAATGGAGTAACTGAAGCAGATAATTTTGCGACATATTTAAGGGATATGGAGAATCGTGACGAGATATCTCCTGAGGAGAGGGAGAGCTACATAGGTATATATCGTGTTATGAGCAGTCTTGCTAAGTCAGGTGACAGGGAGGCTGGATATCTTTTTGCTAATGGAGGAAATCTGACTGTAAGAAATCTTATATCTGCAATGAGGAGCAGGAAGGCAGCAGGGCTTAATGTAAGCATAGATGATGATTTTGGTATGCTTGCCGAGAGAGAGTTTTCTGGAAAGAGAATAGATGAGCAGATTGATTTGGCGTATATTACCAGGGCTTCTGACAGTATGACACAGGAGGTCAGTGATTTTATTAAAGAGAATGAAATCAAGTATTCCCTTGTAAATGCACAGGCAGTTTCAGAGCTTTTATCTGATGGGGGCTTGTATGACCTTGTATCAGAGGTTCTCTCCAAGATGAAATTTAAAAATAGTACTAAGGATGATATGATTGACGATGAAATCGAGAATATGTCTAAGTCAATACTAGGAACAGAGATACCGGTAGAATTTGAGACTGACAGTATATTGGAGAGCTTAAGAAATGGTACAGATATGTCTCTTACATATGAGGATTTGAGAGATAATCTTACAGAGTTTATGTACCAGGCTGGAGCAGCAGGTACGATTTCGTCTATGGATATTGCCTCTGTGAAGATTGTTCAGGCTGGATTTAATATTCTTGGAGGTATGGCGAGACGTGATAAATATCAGGTTCCGGTACAGACTGAGGATGGTGTCCGCGTAGTAAATCTGACCATAAAACACGATGAGAGAAGGTCAGGAAGCATAGAGCTTGGCACAAGCGGTAAGCTTATGGGTAAGGTTAAGATGACAGTAAAACTTGACAGGGATAATAATCTAAGCGGTTATGTTATTTCCGATAGCAATGGTGGAAATGAGTTGTTAGGCGTATATGCAGATGAGCTTTTGGCTGGACTTAAGCAGGCGGGATATAGCACAGATGATATATCGGTCGGAGTAATTAAGGATGATGAGGAAGCTGCACAGGCAGATAACAGACCTTTGGCAAGGAGCATATATGATGCTGCTGTTGATATAGTTAAATCTGTAGCTTCTATACTTAGATAATTAGTCGTTTGCTGTTTAGAAATGCAACAAAAGGTCCGATAATAAAAATAGATGATTGAGTTTAAAAATGATAAGATAGATATGGAGGTCTGGTTATGAGAATAAATCATAATTCACTTGCGCTTAATGCAAGTGACCATTTTGCCACTATAAATAAAAACATTGCAAAGTCCATGGAGAGACTGTCATCAGGATATAAGATTACAAGTCCTGCTGATGATGCTGCCGGACTTGCCATTTCAACTAAAATGAGTGCCCAGATTAGAGGACTTGACAGAGCATCACTTAATTCTAATGATGGTATATCTGTTATTCAGTCTGCCGAGGGTGGTCTGAATGAGATTCATTCTATATTGGGAAGAATGAGAGAGCTTGCAATTCAGGCTGCAAATGATGTCAATTATGAAGATGACAGGGATGCAATTCAGGAGGAGATAGATTCTCTTAAGGAAGAGATAGACCAGATAGTTGACACTACAGCATTCAATGACCAGAAGCTTCTTAACGGAGATATGACCAGACGTTCACTTTCCAGTGATCCTAACATTAAGGCAACTTATATATCAGAGTCCGTCAGTACAGGAGTTTATGAACTCACTGTTACGGCAGATGCTGCACAGGCTTTATATGGAACAGGACTTACCTATTCAGGACAGACGATTACTAAGGCACAGGCTGGAACATTGAAGGTTAACGGCTTTTCTGTACACATTACAGAAGGTATGACTATGACAAATGTATTTGAGGAGCTACAGACACATTTATCAAAGATAGGTGTGGATGTTCTTGCATCTGCTGATGGTGGTGCAACAGAGACAGATTTTGCTTCAGGTGCAGCAGTGTATTTTAGAACAAAGGAATATGGAACTTCGCAAAAGATAGAGATAGGTGTTGACACTCCAGAACTTGCCAATATACTTGGGGTTACAGACAAGGATGTCACATACGGAATAGATTGTAAGGCAGCAATAAAGGTTACACAGGATGGTTTTTCAACAACGGCATCCTTTACAACAAATGGAAATGATATTAATATTGTTGATAGAAATGGATTTAGTATGACGGTAACAACTGAGCCGGGAGCTGCGGCAGCAGGAAGTATCAGTACTTCTATTGAAGTTTTATCAGCAGGAACAATGGTAATACAGACAGGTTCTAATTCTGGTGAGCAGATTTCACTTGATATCCCAGACGTTGGAGCGAAGAGTATTGGTGTAGATAATCTGATAATGTACACACATGAATATGCATCAAAAGCTGTTGAGGCTATTGACAAGGCTGTAGAGAGAATATCTAAGATTCGTTCTAAGCTTGGTGCATATGAGAATCGTTTGGAGGATGTGTACGATAATCTTGAAGTACAGGGTGAGAGCATCACGGCAGCATATTCTAGAATAATGGATACAGATATGGCTGAAGAGATGACTAACTATACACAGCAGGAGGTTCTGTCACAGGCAGCTATATCCATGATGCAGAAATCAAATGAGCGACCGGAATCTATATTACAGCTGCTTCAGTAAAAGACAGATGTGGCGGCGTAGCGTGGAGGGTGAACATGACAAATGAACAGATAAAAGAGTTTACCAGAAGGACAACTCAGGAGAATCATAGCGGACTTATACTTGTGCTCTGTGATATGGAGCAGGTTTTTATAGACGATGCAATAAGATTGTATAGTACCGACATAGATGGTTATATGAAAAGTATAGATAAGGCACGAAGAACCTTAAATGAACTTATTTCATGTTTTGTACCTTCTGATAAGCAGGGCAGAGATGTAATCTCTGTATTAAGATATGTATATGGAAGGCTTGTTGCTTCGTCAGTGAAGAGGAGCCCGCAGGATTTGGAGCTTGCTAAGGGTATGCTTGGACAGTTAAGGGTTGCCTTTGAGGAGCTTCACAGACTTGATACAGATGGTCCTGTTATGAAGAATACTCATCAGGTGTATGCTGGTCTCACATATGGAAGAGGGACTTTAAATGAGAGCACTTTGGGTGTAGACTATAGTAACAGAGGATTCAAAATATAAGGAGGATATAACAATATGGTAAAGGATGACTGTATTTTTTGTAAGATAGCAAAGGGGGAAATTCCGTCAGCAACTATTTATGAGACATCAGAATTTAAGGTAATGCTTGATGTGGCTCCTGCCAATAAGGGACATGCGCTTATTATCCCAAAGGAGCATTTCGACAATATATTTGAGATAGATGGCGAGACAGCAGGCAAGCTGTTCTCTCTTGCAACAGTAGTTGCCAGAGCTATTAAGGAGGAGACTGGCTGCGATGGTATGAACATAGTTCAAAACAATGGTGAGGTTGCCGGACAGACAGTTAATCATTTCCATTTACATCTTATTCCTAGACATAAGGATGATGGCATTAATCTTACATGGAAGCAGAATGAGACTAAGCCTGAGGAGCAGGAGGCACTGGCTAAGGCTATCAGAAAGAGAATATAGCAGAAAAATAACTGGCTGCCATTTAGCGGATGAAAATTCGTTGAATGGCGGTTTTTTTAGCGGTATTTTTACCAGTATTTTTCTACCAATATCTCCGCTTCTTCCCTGCTAACACCAATAGCCATCTCGATTTCTGAAACTGCTGACTTCCTTATACCTGAATATTTCTTGGTTATATTAATTATGGAGATTGCAGTTTGATTTTTCGTTTTCTCAGACTCCTGTTCTAGTTTTGACAATTTATTTTTGGTATCTGCCAACTGATTCTCTGCATCACACAGCCTGTTTTTCGCCTCGGCAAGCTCTCTTCTAGCCTCCGCAGTATTTTTCCTCTCAGCCTGTATATCCATCTTATCCATATTCTCAAACCAGTTTCCCATACTTCTCTCACCTAACTCTCTCATACAATCCTGTGCATCCTCTGTAGGCATGTTCATCTTCATCATAAGATTCCATATAGTTCCCATTATGATTTCTAATATGCCTTCCGAAGCACCATCAATTATACTCTGTACCTGTTTTCTGTTGACATTAAGAAACGCTTTTAAATCCTCAGCACTCTGCACCCTGTTAATCATCATAAGAAATGACATCTCATCTCCATGTGCAAGCAGTTCATCATTCGTGTAGCCATGCAGATTGATGAGCTTATATGTAAAATCAGGAACATATGCAGAAAACACATCTCCCATAAATATTCTCTCTCCTAGTGACATAGGGGAAGTCCATTTTCTTTTGCCCTCATAATATACTATAGGCAAAATTGGAGGATATCTGAAATCCTTGTTCTTCGCATTGCCGAGGTTGTTATTCTTCATTGTCACCTCATAATCATGCCAGATACAGGTCATATACTGAAGCAACTGCATAACAACATTGTAATCCACATCACTCTTATGTTCAACAAGAGACACGATATACATCGGCATGTCACTGCCATCTGCAATATCTCTTATATGAATACGCTTAACTGTGTCAGTATCGAAGCTTATACCGAGATACTTCTGATATTTCTCAGTCACATCCTCTATGTCCTCTTCGGTTATATCCTTTAGAATATCAAGCCCGATATAATCTCTTAAAAATTGTGCACACAGAGTATGATTTTTGAATATTATGCGGTTGTTCACATCACTAATCTGCCCCTTTGTTATAGACTCCCTCATCCTGTTTATCTGTTTTTCTTCCGCACACAATGCCAAACCAGATACATCTCTTGTCACTACTGCTTCACTCTTCTTACTTGTCATAAGTAACCCTCCTATCGGCAGAAGTTTAAACTTATAACAGTTTACATTGTGTATATTAACTCATATCAAACCAGCCAATACACCACAATCACAATTCCAAGAAAACCCCTGCTCTTAAATTAATTTAATGAATTTTAAAAGCACGAATTTTCATAGATTATTAGAATTATCAATCAAAATGACAGTCCTGCCAAAAGCAAAGACTAAATGATGAAAAATATGCTTTGACAATAAACTAGCATAATTATATCAATAAGTCAATATATATTTATCATTTTTATCAGGCATTTTCATAAGCATTTTTTGTGGAAAAGCACTTTTTCCACCCTCTCATCATATCATATACAAAGAGGGATTGTGAGGTCAAAAGTTTGCAGACCTTTAAGCATCCACTATCACAGGAAGAGGAAGCTCATTATCTGGCTCTTGCAAGGCAGGGTGACCTTAATGCGCGCAATACACTCGTAGAATATAATCTCCGTCTTGTTGCACACATTGTCAAAAAATACCAGACCGCAAACCGAAGCACAGAGGACCTCATATCCATTGGAACGATAGGGCTTATCAAAGCCATCAACACATATAACGAATCCAAGGGGAGCAGGCTTGTGACATACGCCTCAAGGTGTATCGAAAATGAGCTGTTAATGAGGCTCAGGCAGGAGCGCAAGGAGGCAAGAGAGGTTTCCCTATATGAGCCTATAGGCACCGACAAGGAGGGAAACGAAATAAGCCTCATGGATATAATCAGTGTTGATGACGAAAACATATTGCAGGACATAATTGTGTCAGACCATATCAATCACATTTCTGATATATTTTTCAAGGTTCTTGATAAACGTGAGCAGATAGTTTTAACCCTGCGATATGGACTGTTTCACAATGACGAAATGACTCAGAAGGATATTGCAAAAAAATTAAACATATCACGTTCATATGTTTCACGAATAGAAAAAAAAGCACTGCTTAAGCTTCGCAGTGCTTTGACCTCATAATCATACCAGGTTTCATATCTTCTATATTATCAAGCTTTATATAT
>Ga0129311_1001727_pt1 | contig 14821 bp, 15 predicted proteins | sample Go1ome_FD_94435 | JGI IMG/M metagenome (GOLD analysis project Ga0129311, IMG submission 94435) | Western lowland gorrila individual fecal microbial communities from Wisconsin, USA - Go1022B metagenome | ecosystem: Host-associated > Mammals > Digestive system > Large intestine > Fecal | place... | reverse complement strand
GTGGTTTTGCCGGCACCGGAGGGCCCCACAATCACCACCAGCTCCCCCTTCTCAATCTGGAAGGTGGCATCGTGGAGGGCGTTGATTTTCACCTCGCCCATCTGGTAGGTCTTTCCCACATTTTCAAATTCCACAAAGGCCATGGCGATTCCCCTTATTTCTTCCCGCGAAATACCAGCAGCTTGCTGCCCACATAGTTCAGCACCACCACCAGAACGCTGGTAATCAGCTTCCACACAATACCGTTCCATTGCAGCATGTCCACTGCCAAAAACAGAATCCCGGTTTCCACCAGCCAAGAGGCCACCCGGGTGCCCACAAACTTCACAAACTCCGGTGCCACCACCTTCATCGACCAGTCGTGGCTCTGGAATACAAAGGGCTTGTTGGTCAGGTAGGCAAAAATCACCGCAAACACCCAGGCAATGGAATTGCTCACCGAGGCCGAATGCAGATAGTGCAGGCAGGGAATGTAGACAATATAATTGACCAGGGTGGTAAGTACGCCGAAGATGAGATAAATAATCTCGCTGCGATATTTTTCCAGGAGCTTTTTGATTTTGAGAAGCATGAAAATTCACCTCATAGATAAAATAAAAATTGCCACTTGACAATCCAAAATAATTCGATATAATTATATCGATAAATGAACTAAGGAGCTGAATGTTATGAAACTTGCTTTCTTTGATACCAAGGCCTATGATATGCCCGGCTTTGATACCTGCGCCCAGGGTACGCCCCTGGAAATCAAATACTTCGAAACCCGGCTGAACGAGGATACCGTCTCTCTGGCCGCCGGATACGATGCCGTGTGTGTCTTTGTCAATGACATTGTGAATGCCGCCGTGGTAGACAAGCTCTGCTCTTACGGCGTGAAGCTGCTGGTGCTGCGCTGCGCCGGCTTTAACAATGTGGATATCGCCGCCTGCCAGGGTAGGCTCCGGGTATTCCGGGTACCTGCCTATTCCCCCCACGCAGTGGCAGAGCACGCCATGGCGCTGCTGCTGACCATCAACCGCCGGACCCACAAGGCATATATCCGCACCAGAGACTTCAATTTCAGCCTACAGGGCTTCGTGGGCTTTGACCTGTACGGCAAGACCGTGGGCGTGGTGGGCACCGGCAAGATTGGCCGGGTGTTTGCCGACATCTGCAAGGGCTTCGGCATGAAGGTGGTGGCCTATGACAAGTATCCCAACCCCGATACCGGGCTGGAATACACCACCCTGGACGAGCTTTTCGCACGCTCTGACATTATCTCCCTCCACTGCCCCCTCACCAGTGAAACCCGGCATATGATAAACGCCGAGTCCATTCAGAAGATGAAGAAGGGCGTGACCATCGTCAATACCTCCCGGGGTGCCTTGATTAACACCGAGGATTTGATTAACGGCATCAAGGAGAAGAAGGTGGGCGCTGCCTGCCTGGACGTGTACGAGGAAGAGGGCGACCTGTTCTACGAGGATTACTCCGGCCATGTGGTGCAGGACGATACGCTGGTGCGGCTGATTGCCATGCCCAATGTGATTGTCTCTTCTCACCAGGCCTTCCTGACCCAAGAGGCGCTGAACAACATCGCCGCAACCACGGTGGACAATGTGCTGCAATTCTTCCAGGGCACCCCCAACACCCAAACCGAGGTCTGCCTGAATAAGTAAATCCCGCATCCCCTGCCGCATATGCGGCGGGGGATTTTTTGCGCCAAATTCGGCAGGACTGCCAAGCCGCTGCGCATTTTGTTTCTGATTATTATACCAAAAAATGCCGACTATGTAAAGGATTTTACTTGCGTTTCGGCGAATAGCAACACACCGCCCTATCTCCTGCCAGACTCCCTGCCTTTTACAGAGCAATCATCGTTAAATTCCCATATGTATGGTGTTTACTCTGTAAGTTACAGAGAACTTGGCAGGAGATAGGGCGGTGGAAGGCTATACGCCGAAGCCCAGGAGAATGCCGTCTTGTATTTCCCAGGGGGTATGGTATAATGGGGGCAGTGTCCGTCGCTGCTACGGCAAAAGGGGCATCGGGATGGCGAGCAGAAGGCCGTTTTATTGGAGGCTCCGGCAGCTATGATGAAGTTGGTTGGATAGAAAGAAGGAATTGTACATGAGGAAGAAAACAGCCGTTGTTCTGGCTATTTGTATTCTTGCCATGTTTGCCTGGATTTTCCTGGCGGTGGCGCTGACCGGCGGGCGGGAAATCAGCGAAATGAACACCCGGGACCACTGGGTGATGGTGGGATTGATTCTTGCGGAGCTGATGACCATTTTCCTTGCACTGAAGCTGGGCAAGACGGAGCAGGTGTCAGACGGGGCGGAGCAGCCGAAGCCCACCCGGGCGAACAGAATGCGCTTTGCGTGGAATCTGTTTACCTATGCTGCTGTACTGGGGATTCCGGTGCTGCTGGCGCTGCCGGGCATCCATCTCCGGGAACGGGGCGGGGCGGAAATGCTGTCGCTTTTTAAGGGCATCGGGGACATTTGCTGGGCTTTGGCTGTGGCGGCGATTGCGGTCAATGTTTGGGGGCTTCAGCGCCTGCGAAAGCGCTATCAGCAGATGGATGCCAAACAGATGCAGGAATTTATCTTATCCCACCGGGAGCAGGCCAGCCAGACGGCGGCGGAGAAACTTCGGCTGCTTTGCAGCATCCGGCGGGCAACCAACGCCTATGCTGTGGTGCTGCTGCTTCTTGGCATCGTACTGGGTGTCTGCTTCGGCTGCACGGTCAGCAAGGTGAGCTACGCCGTCTCTGCACTGCTGATTCTGGTTTCTGCCCAGCAGCTGCCCATCCGGGCGGCCAAGGCAGAGTTGGAGGATTTGCAGAATATTCTGCCGGAGCAGGAATATCCCCGGCTCTATGGGGTGGCAAAGCAAGCCGCTCAGGAAAACGGCTGGACAGGCGCAGTGAAGCTGCAAGTCAGGCCGGACAATGCTGCCTCTATCAGCCTGCTGAACCAGACGGCGGTGGTCAGCCTGGGCGCACCGGTTTTGCGGCTGCTGACCCGGGAGGAGCTATATGCCCTGCTGCTGCATGAATTTTCTCACGTTTCCCCGGACAACAAGGCGGAAATCCAGGCGACAAATTACCTGGATTTCCTGCGGCGGGGAAGAAGCTCCGATACCTTCTCCCTCCTCAGCAGGGCGTTTTACGCATGGTCGGACGAAGCCTATGAAGTGAACTTTGAGCTTTACCAGTATGCCGCCGCCATCAGTACGGAACAGGCAGCGGACAGTGCCATGGCGAGGATGCCGGAGGCGGCTGCATCCTCGCTGCTGAAGCTGAAATATTTTGACCTGTATCTCTGGGAGGCAGAGGCAAAGGACGGAAAGCCCGCCTATGAATCCGTGCAGGAGGATGTGATCCGGGAGCAGCTGGCGGACTTCCAAAAGGTGCTGCCCGAACGCAAGGCGGATTGGAACCAGCTGACCAAGCAGGAAATTGAAGCCCGGAACGCTACCCACCCCACCATTTGGAGCAGAATCCAGGCGCTGGGGCTAAAAGAGCTGCCGGAAGCTGCATTTCCCGCCAAAGGGGACTATGGGGCGGAGTGCGAAAAGGCAATCGTCTATATGGATGAGCAGCTGACGGCATTTACCCGGCTGAATTTTGAGGAGGAACACCGTATCCAATATCTGGAACCGAAAAAGGATGTGGAGGCTTGGGAGGCGGCCGGCTGCCCGGTGGTGGCGGAGGAGTATGCCGATGTGGTGAAAATGCTGCATCAGTTGGGACGTACCAGCGATGGCATCGCCCTGTGCAACCGCGCCATTGATCAGTTGCAGCCCATTGCCGCCGCCTATGCCTACTTCATTCGGGGCGCTTGGCGGCTGCGCCGGTATGATGCCGGTGGTCTGCAAGACCTGTACACCGCCATCGAGCTGAACAACAATTTTATTGACAGTGCGCTGGATGTTATCGGGACGTTCTGCACCCTGACCGGGATGCAGCAGGAGCTGGACACCTACCGGGAGAAGGCGCTGGAACTGGCCCAGCGCCAGCGGGATGAATTCAGCGAAACGGGGCGGCTGACCCGGAAGGACAACCTCAGCACCGAGCATCTGCCGGAGGGAATGCTGGAAGATATTCTCTGCCACATTCAGTCGGTTTCCCAGGATTCCATCGACCGGGTTTACCTGGTGCATAAGACCATCACGGATACGTTCTTTACCAGTGCCTTTGTCATTCGCTTCCTGCCGCAAATCAGTCAGGAGGTGCGGCAAGAGGTGCTGCACCAGATTTTCTGCTACCTGGACACCTGCTCGGATTGGCAATTCTCCCTGTTTGAATATCAGGAGATTCCTAAGGGACTGGTGGAGCGGGTGCCGGACAGCTGCGTTTACCAGCGAGAGAATGAAACATCAAACAGAAGGGGCTGATATTCTCTCTACGGAGTATGCTTCCGGCTTTTCTGTAAAGCCCATGAAGGCAGTTTTGGCATAAAACGCCGGTTTTTGCAACCCCCTGCCATCACGCAAAGAACCCATCCGCCGGACGGTTTTCCGGAGCGGATGGGTTCTCTTTTGTCTGGAAATATAGCCTGGATGGATGCCAATGTGCTTTGGGGCCGGGTCAGGCCTTCTGCTCCGCTGCGGGGGCTGCCACCAGTCCCGCCACATCGGTCACCGGCAGAGAGAATGCGATGCCCTTTGCCTTTTTGGCCATTCCCATCTCCTTATAGATGGCATTGAGTACCCGATCCCGGATGCTCTTTTCCACCACCATCATGAGAATCTCCTTGTCAGCATGGACGGTGATGCCGAAGAAATTGGCGGCATCCTCCTTGACCACACCTCTGGCATTCAGAATGGTGCCGCCCCGGGCACCCTGCTCCCGTGCCACGTCCATCACGTCCTCGGCAAAGCCTGCGTTGACAATGGCAAATATTACTTCATGGTTTTCTGTTTTCATCTTAACCCTCCCTGCCCATGCGGTTGTCACTTAAAAACTGATACAAATTGACCCCAATCACACTGGAAAGGGGGACGGCAAAGCAAATGCCCTTGCCGCCTCGGACGGTGCGGAATTTGTCTTCCAGGCAATTCATTACCTCGTCCACCAAATCCTCCCGCACCACGCTGAGAATAACCGCCTTGTGCGGCTCCAGGCCCAGCAGCTCCAGCAGCTGAGAACTGGCAGTCCCCTGTCCGGCAGTTACCATCTGAAAATTCACATTGAACTGCCCCAGCACATCCAGGTAGAATTCCCCCTTAGGGCGGTCCACCACGGTAATCAGGAGCTTTAATTTTTTAATTGCGGACTCATTGACCGTATTCTTCATAAGCGGCTCCTTTACATAAAGTTGATAATCTGCTGATCGTCCGCATCCAGAATCCGCTTCATGGCTCTGCGCTCGTTGACCCGCTCGGCAACAATGCCCCGGAAGCCCAAAAGCTGAATGGCAATCAGCGGTGTCATGGCAACCATCGCCACCACGCCGAACCCATCCCGCAGAACGGCATTCCCTCCCTGCAAGCTGACGCAGGCTCCCACCGCCAGAGGCAGAATGAAGCCGGAGGTCATAGGTCCGCTGGCCACGCCGCCGGAGTCAAAGGCAATGGCGGTATACACCGGCGGCACAAACAGGGAAAGCGCCAGAGAAAGGAAATACCCGGGGATGAGATAATATACCAGAGAAAAATCAAACACAATCCGAACCATGCTCAGGGCAATGGAGGCACCCACGCCCAGGCACAGCGCCGCCATCATGGACTTTTTGCCCACCAGCCCGCCGGTGACTTCCTCCACCTGGGCATTGAGGACATGGACGGCAGGCTCCGCCAACACCGTCAGCACACCGGCGACAAAGCCGAAGGTGACCAAAATGGCGGGATGCTTTTCTGCCAGGCTGCTGCCCATCTTATAGCCCAGAGGCATAAAGCCCACGTTAACACCGGTGAGGAACAGCACAAGACCGATATAAGTAAACACAACGCCCACGCCGATGCGGTTCAGCTGCTTCCGGGGCAGCTTCAAAAACAGCACCTGGCAAGCGCCGAAGAACAGCACAATCATCCCCAATGCCAGCCCCACCTCACGGCAGGTATGGAGCAGGGACACCCCATAGGTGGCAAGAATCTCATTGCTCATGGCAAAATCGGGGACATCATACACCAGTTCCTTCCGGGAAAGGATGCCCAGGGTCAGTACCGCCAGCACCGGCCCAATGGAGCACAGGGACACCAGGCCGAAGCTGTTTTCCTTGCTGCGCCGGTCGCCCAGCACATTGGAAACGCCCACGCCCAGGGCCATCAGGAAGGGCACGGTAATGGGCCCGGTGGTGACGCCGCCGGAATCAAAGGCCACCGGCAGCATGGACAGCTTCCCCCCCACTGCCAGCAGCAGGGACAGGGCAAACAGCAGCATATAAAACAGCATCAGGATTTGAGACAGGGAGCGCTGGAATACGATTTTCAAAATCGCCACCACCAAAAATGCGCCCACGCCAATGCCCACGGAATAGGTCAGCACATTGCCGTTGATGACGGAGCCGACCTGCCCTGCCAGCACCTGCAAGTCCGGCTCGGCAATGGTAATCAGCAATCCCAGCACAAAGCAGACACCCAGAAGCAATCCCAGCTTCTTTTGCCGGGAAAGTCCGGAGCCTACATGGGAGCCCATGGGAGTCATGGCCTGGTCTGCGCCCATGCTGAACAAACCGATACCCAAAATCAGCATCACTGCGCCGATGGAGAAGGTAATCAGCTCTGTCCTGGACAAGTCCAAAAGCGGTGTCAGGGCCAACAGGTACACCACCGCCGTAATGGGCAGCACGGACATCAGGGCTTCTTTGATTTTTGCTTGCAATTCTTTCAAGGGGGCGTTCCTCCTTTTAGGGTAGTTTCCTTTGATTATATCAGAAAAGCAGGTCATTGCCAACCCGATAAAATGCAACAAATTGTAAACTTCTGTAAGAAGGAAGGTATTTATGCCGGGTGTGGCCGCCGTTATTTTGCCCTACGCAGCTGCATTTCTCCGATTTTTACAAAAACGCAAAATTATTTCAAAAAAGGGCTTGACATACCACTCCCTTTATGCTAAACTAGCGGAGTTGCCAAAGACAGCAGGTGTCCTGTGACATAAACCCTGCCGAGGTGCGCTGAATATGATTTTCTGCGTGTCTTTCTGTCTTCTGGCAGGAAGACATTTTTATTTTTCGGAGGTGAAAATAATGCCCAACGCAAAGGTTCTTGAGAGCAAGAAGGCAGTCGTTGACTCCCTGACCGGCAAGATTCAGAATGCTACTTCTGTGGTCTTCGTCGATTATAAGGGCATCACTGTTGCTCAGGATACCGAGCTGCGTAAGCAGTTCCGTGAGGCCGGTGTTGAGTACTCCGTTGTTAAGAACACTCTGACCAATTTCGCAGCCAAGAATGCCGGCTACGATTTCAGCGAGGTTCTGAACGGTACTACCGCTATGGCTTCCACCACCGGCGACCCCATCGCCCCTGCTCGTATCGTGTGCGAGTTTGCCAAGAAGAACAAGAACGTCCTGTCCATCAAGGGCGGCATCGTGGAAGGCTCTGTCCTGTCCGCAAATGCCCTGAATGGCTTCGGTGAGCTGCCCAGCAAGAATGCTCTGGTTGCTCAGGTCCTTGGTACCTTCCTGGCTCCTATCTCCAGCCTGGCCTGCGTCCTGGATCAGATCCGGCAGCAGAAGGAAGGCGGAGCTCCCGCAGAAGCCTAAAGCGGCTTCGTAAACCCATTCATCTTTATCAAAACATAAATTAGGAGGATTTTTACCATGGCTAGCGAAAAGATTGCTGCTATCGTTGAAGAAGTTAAGGGCCTGACCGTTCTGGAGCTGTCCGAGCTGGTTCACACCCTGGAGGAGACCTTCGGCGTTTCCGCCGCTGCCGCTGCTGTTGCTGCTCCCGCTGCTGCCGCTGAGGTTGTGGAAGAGAAGACCGAGTTCGACGTCATCCTGAAGAACGCCGGCGCTTCCAAGCTGGGTGTCATCAAGGTTGTCCGTGCCGCTACCGGCCTGGGCCTGAAGGACGCCAAGGATCTGGTGGACAACTGCCCCAAGACCCTGAAGGAAGCCATCTCCAAGGAAGATGCCGAGAAGCTGGTCGCCGAGCTGAAGGAAGCCGGCGCCGAGGCCGAGATCAAGTAATTGATCCCATACTGAATTTTGCAACCTCCGTCAGCAATGGCGGGGGTTGTTCTTTTCTCCAAAGCCACAGACGGCAAACATTAAATTTCCCTTAGCAAAATTGATTTTTGCCCGATAATAGGATATAATCTCCTATAGTACATTCCGCAAAGGAGATATGTATGCAAATTGATTGGTTTTCTGTGTTGGGTGCAGACCGGCTGATTGATTCCATTCAGTCCATTCTGGAGACAACCAACGCACTAATCCCCGCCACGTTGGAGAAGTCCATCATTCTGTCCGCCCTGCTGATTGTGTTTGTGCTGGGGTTGGGCCTGGTTTTCCGGCTATTTTTCGGCCGGAACTGTGCCGTGAACCGGGGAATTTCCGGATTTCTGGAGGTTCTCTTTATCTATGCAGCCACAGTGACGGTGTATACTCTGAAGCCCTGGAATCTGACTCAGTATCTGGCTCCCCTGCCCTTTGCGATTTTTCGGGGGGACATTCTCATTGTCAGCTATTCCGCCTGCTCCACCATTCCCCTGCTCTGCTCTCAGCTGCTGTCGCTGATTATCCTGTGCTTCATTGTGCATCTGCTGAACTTCGTCCTGCCGAGAGGGCGTTCCTTCGTCCCCTGGCTGCTGATGCGGGCGGTATGCGTGGTACTGGCGGTTGGCGTGGATTTGGCCGCAAACTGGGCGCTGAACGCATTTCTCCCTGCCGTGATTGCCGAGTCCGCCCCGGTGGCGCTGATTACGGTTCTGGCCGTTACCCTGCTGGTCAGCCTGTTCAATCCCCTGCTGTGCATTCTTTTCACCGCCGCAAACCCCATTGTCGGTTTGCTCTATACCTTCTTCTTTTCCAATACCATAGGCAAAAACCTGACCCGGGCGGTTCTTTCCGCCGGAATGGTCTTCGCCCTGTTTTATGGGATGGACTATTTTGAATGCATCGTCATCAATATCACCCCCGGCGCACTGCTCCGCGATTCCCCCTTCGCACTGGCTCTTCTGGGCGTGTGGTATGTATTCGATTATAAGCTGTAAAAAGGCCGTATAATCAAAACCATCTGTACTCAGTATAACTACCCGTTGATTATTTCCCTCTTGTGCATTATGCGGTCTTTGTGTTTCAGAGTTTTCACAACAGTTTAATCCTAACACAAAAAACCACATCAGCCACCCCCTTTTCGGGACGGTTGATGTGGTTTTTGGGGCACATTTGGCAACGCACCCACTTTTGGCGCCCCCTGTTGGACTCGAACCAACGACACACGGATTAACAGTCCGTTGCTCTACCGACTGAGCTAAGGGGGCATATGTTGGCATTACCTATCTTCCCGGCAAGTCACCCTGCAAGTATTGTCGGCGCAGATGAGCTTAACTGCTGTGTTCGGGATGGGAACAGGTGGACCCTCATCGCAATCAATACCAACTATTCTATTTGGGAACTTTCTCCCAACGCAATGCATTCTAGCACAAGCTCATTCCCTTGTCAAGTATTTTTCCTTCTTTCATTTCGGCTTTCCATCCCTGCGAAAATATCCACAGCCAAGCAAGTTTACCAAACAAGGTCAATAGCAAAGAAAAAGGGAAGAAACTCGCTCCGTTTAGTTGTATTATTTAATCACAAATAAACCAAACATAAAGGAAAAATTGGACACCAGTTTTGATACCCATTGCATCAAGACTGGTGTCCAATTATGGCGGAGAAGGAGGGATTTGAACCCTCGATACCCTTTTGGGGTATACACGATTTCCAATCGTGCGCGCTCGGCCAGCTACGCGACTTCTCCATGCGCTTGCTCGCTTCATGCTGCCTTGCTGACAGCTTGCTTATAATACACCACATTATGCCATTTGTCAAGAGGATAATTTAATTTTTTTCAATTCTCTTAATACGACTAATACGACAGCCAGGCGTCCTGTGATTCCGCTTGGAATTCTGTCAGTGCCTCTTGAAAGGAGGGCAGAATTGCCCCTACACGGCCTCTATGGGCAATCAGCGGATTGATATAACGTTTCTTTGTGGAAATCCTTCGCCACCGCCCCTCCCCCGCAGGGACATCTGACACCCGGACTCTTGACAGGGAGCAATAGTTTTGCCATCGCTCCCGGGTGGCAGGGTGCTGCATCAGCTTATGAATTACCGCCGCTTCTGTGGTGTAGAGGTCATCCTCGCAAAGCACCTGGCTGTCTATAGCTGTCTGGATTTCCTCGGAAAGCAGCTGTATGGCATAGCGGTCTTCCGCCGAAGCGTAAATGCGGCCGCACTTCAATGCCATCATGGCAAACTCCGCCGCCAGCGCCTCTGTCCGGAAGGCCAATTCCGGCACTCCATATTCATTGGCAGCCACCGTCAGATCCCGATAGCACGCTGCCGCCATTTCGCAATCCCATAGGCCAAAGGAAATGCCGTCCCGCAGCGTATACTCCAATCGATCCGCCGAAAGCATGGGCGAGGGGTTGTCGGCAATGGGATAACGGTGGTAATCGTCCACTGCCTCAACAGTCAGGCCCAATTTATTCAGAATGGCGCATATTTCAGGGGACTGGGTAATGGCTGCCGCCGTCCCTGCTTCGGTTGCCTCCTGATGCAGGGAGTCCCCTTTCAGGAAGTCAATCACATGGGCAAATACAGGGCTTGCAATATCGTGGAACAGGCCGGATAGTGCCTGGGCAGGCTCGCGGGTAAAATGCCACACAATCAGAGCCACGCCCATACTGTGGGCATAACGGGAATTGCCGCCTGCGTTGCGGAAACGTGGCAGACTGGTATATTCGCAGCCGCAGCTCATTCCTACCCCCCGCAAGCGCTGCATGGCAGGTGCTTCTGCGCAGGCATTCAAAAAGTCTGGGATATCTCCATGGTAAACAGAGAGAAGCTTCATTTTTAACGCTCCTTGCCACCTCGTCGCCGGTGCCATGCGTTCCAGAATGCGGTGTAGCCATCCCGGGTGAACCCATCCTCCGGCAGCTGCTTGGGGGCACACTGCCGATAGTACCCTTCCACCCGGTCAGCGAACCGGAATACCTCCTGCCGGTACTCTTCCAATGGAACGGTAACCGCCGTTCCGTCCTCCAAGGTTAAAATCACACTGTCCCCGCTGTGGGTCACCGTCCAGTCAGTTCCGTAGTCACAGCCGCTGATGACCACATTTTCCAACCGCTGGTCCGGTATATAAAAATGGCCGCAGCATGGAAGCATCTGAATATCCTCCCCTACTATGTGGTCTTCAGTCAGGCTTTTCAGCAGGTACAGCGCCGTGGCGCTCACGGTGCAGTCATCCTCCAGATGCCGGTCTCCGATAAACGCAACCACATGACCGTGCAGGCACAGGTCGTCCGGGTCATCGGCTTTTTCATTTATCCAATAAAATTTGGTTGCATCAATTTGAAAGTTTCCCATTTTCGGCACCTCTTTCAGGCTACTTTCCCCATCCTCTGAATCTGAACCAGCTTTTTCAGGTATTGGATTTCCGTCTCCATCCGCTCCACTTGCTCCTCGGCACTTATCCGCTGGGAGAAGCGAATATCCGGGTTGTTCCGGGAAGAAAACCTCGAAATTGCTTATTCTCTCTAGTGCTGAACCTCTCGCCCTCCGGGACATTATTTTTTTGCCCATCCTGCAACTGGTAGTTCACCACCGCATCCCCGGCGGCATCGGCAAAGGCGTTCAGCGCTTCCTCGCTGCTTCGGATGGTGTCCCTTGCCAGCCGGGCAGGAATCCGCTCCATCACGTCCGTGTCCGTCAGGGCCGTTTCCATCATCTCTGCAACCACCTCGCTGTATGCCAAATCGTTCCGCTCGTTGTCACTCAGCCCCTTGTGCTCCTGCTGCTTCAGCGCCGCCGCCTTGGCAGCAATCAGCTCGTTGACATCCGCCTGGCCTCCTATGGCATCAAACAGGATTCCGGCAAACCGGTGGAACTTCTCCGGGCTGAACGAAACTGCTTGCACAGTGTATCTGTCAGGGAAAAGGCCTAAAAAACTGTGCGTAAGGAAGGAACCTCCCAGAGCCCTAAGTTGACTATATCATAGCGTTCTCGCAGTTTTTTTACAGATTACAAAGACGGCGGCCTGAAACGTCTGTTCTCCGGGATAACGATCTCGTTATTGGTATAGAGAGCCTCCTCCTTTGGCTTTTTGCCCCACACCAGGTACTGGAAAAGAATATCGAGGGACAAATCCGTCAGCATCCAAGGCTGGTAAGTAACCATGGCGTCCACCGTATGCTCTTCCAAATACTTCTCCATCTCCGAGACCCGATTGGTGGAAATGACATGCAGAGGCTTAGGATGCTCTTTGATGGCCCGCATTGCGCCAAAACCACTGACCACGTTTACCACCAGAAGATCCAACTCTGGGTTATCCGATAAAATCTTCTTTACCGCAGTGTAAGTGCTCACATCGTCCTCGTCGCATACAGTTCGGGCAACCAGGCGGATGCCGGGGCAATTCTTCGCCAGACCATCCACAAAGCCCTGAATCCGCCGCTCATGGGACATGGCGGACAATGTACCGGTAACAATGCCTACCGTGCCTCTGCCCCCAAGAGTCAAACGGACTACCCCTGCAATCGTTTTGCCATTGCGGTAGTAATCACAGCCCACAAAGGCAAGGCGCTGGCTATGCGGCAGATCATACTCATAGGTGACCACTACGATACCTCTCTGGCCCAACTCGTCGACCCGTTGCTCTACCTCCGGCTGGGGAATCGGGCTCATTGCAATACCGGAAACGCCCTCGGCCTCCAGCTCGTCTATGGCTTTCAGCAACTCCTGCGCATTTCTGTCCGCATAGACACGTTGTAGAACGGTTATGCTGTACTCCGCAAACTCCTCTGTCTTCTGCACCAAGGCACGATTTAGGGAAGAGTTGCCGTTAAGCTCTGCCGGAAGAATAAATCCAAATTTCAAATCTTTTTTCATCACGGCAAGTCCTCGGCCAGTAATGCTGGGGGTGTAATTCATCTTTTCTGCGATCAGGCGGATACGCTCCGCTGTGCGAGGGCTGACACCGCCGCGATTATTAAGTACTCGGTCAACAGTGCCTCTGGAGACGTTTGCCATATTGGCAATATCTTTGATCGTTACCACAGACTTCACCTCTATGCTATAATATGCTCTGCCTTTTTCTGTGGGCAGCCGTCGGAAAGGGGCTGACGGCTGCCCCGCCGTAATAAAAAATGGTACCAGGTATGCATCGGTTTTTCCGCCAGGAAAACAGTTACTTGTCCCGAATCTGGCTCATCATCCAGGACATGATACCGTATTCATCGTGATAAGTAGGAATCCAGCATGTGTGGTTCCATCCGAAGCGAGCCTCCAGAGGCATGTCTGGAATAATACCAATGCCGTATCTCGCCAGGTCCTCCGGGGAAAATAAGGTCAGATGAGCATCCTGATTGCCTGCATCTCGCAGAGCCATCACGGCATCTACAAGGTATTTATGTCGATACAAGGTATGGTCGATGTAGGAAGCCGCAATCCAAATCTTTGCATGTGTAAGGCTGCACAATATATGGAAGGTTTCCGGCGTCATTGTGGGACACACAGGCACTGCAGCAGCAAACAGGTCACCGCCCACACTCATGGCCCGCAGCGTCCCACCGCCGCCCATGGAAAGGCCGGTGACATAGACTCGCTTGGGGTCGACCTTCCCGGCAGCAATCATGCCTCGGATCGCATCACAGACCCGTGCCAAGGTCTCCCGATCCCAGCCGGTAGCGTTCCAACTGTTGTAAAAGGTCTGCTTCTTAAATGCCTCCAGTTGTTCTCTGGTGGGCTCTGGCTGGTCTGCCTGAGGAGCCATGACGAAGCAATCCGGGTATTTCTCGGCCAGAAACGTGGGGCCGAAGCAACCCACCAGTTGCTTCCAGTTATCGGTGCCGCCCTCTCCGCCGCCGTGGAGGAACAGGATCAGGGGTCTGCTGCTCTCCCCCACTGGCTCATAGATCCGGTAGCGGAGGCCGTTTTCCTCCACTGGGCGAAAATCATCTGCCCAGTGGGTCTTTACCTGCCGTGCATCCTTGGCGGTGAAAGGCTTGCCGTTTATTCTCAGCTCATAAGGAGCCTGGCTGGAAAAAGGAGCGACATATATGGTCAACAGTCCCTTCTCCCAGTATGTATCTTGCACGCCGTCGGCCATCCGGCCGGTCTGCATGGCAAGGAAACAGTCGATGGAGGTGTCCAGATAATTTCCGCTAATGGAGACCTTTTCTTTTTTCACCGGGGCGTCGCTTTCGAACTGGAAAGCATAGATTTCTTGCCCCTGATTGCCCACTCGGGTCAAAACAGTCATGTTTTCCATAGCTTACTCTCCCGGTAGGATGGCTCGGCGCTTCAACGGCAGCAACTCATCCAGTGCAATTTTGATGTAATCATTCCACATGCGAAAATCGTGATTGTATCCTTCCGCACAAATATATTTCACATTATATCCCAGATTTCCCAAAATTTCCACATCCTTTTCAACCCGATAGCGAATAAATTCCTCGCTCCCACAAGCAAAGGTAAAGTCGCACAGTAAGTCCCCCTGCTCCTTGTGGCGCTTGGCGGCTTCGTAGATATTGAACCGTGAGGCAGGAATGTCCTCCGGCTTTGGGAAAGTTGTAGTATAGAGCTTGAAGTTTTCCAGGAAATGCCGGGAGGTCATTTCCTCCTGAAGTTTGGCGGTATCCAAGGTCATGCCGATGCCGCCGGAGATATCCACGCAGGCGGCGTAC
>Ga0129311_1001726_pt1 | contig 14826 bp, 9 predicted proteins | sample Go1ome_FD_94435 | JGI IMG/M metagenome (GOLD analysis project Ga0129311, IMG submission 94435) | Western lowland gorrila individual fecal microbial communities from Wisconsin, USA - Go1022B metagenome | ecosystem: Host-associated > Mammals > Digestive system > Large intestine > Fecal | place... | reverse complement strand
TTACTATCTTGAGACTTTGTGATTCGTTATAGTTTCGATATAAATGTAGAGCCGTATACGAGACCCGTACGTACGGTTCAATGGGAGGGGCAATAATCCTTGTATTATTCCTCTACCCTATTACTTTTCGATAGAGTTTATGAAATTTAACAATACGTCACAATAATGTTTGTTATCTTCTGCAAAGCACATATGCCTAGCGCCATCAAACAATTCCCATTGTGCATCTGGAATACGATCAAACATTGTTTTAGCAACAAGTGGAGTGCATAAATCGTTTGTTCCGGACATGATTTGCACTGGTACTTGAATTTTGTGTAAACGATCAATATATTCAAAATCTTTTAAAGAACCTGTTGGATTGTATTCATTTGGACCCCATCCGTATAAATATGCTTCGCTTCCGCTTTTCTTTTTGCGTGTTAAGCATTCAGGATCTGTGTCTTTGATGTCTGCACAATGCATTTTCATGAATGTATCGTTTGCCTTTAGATATTCAGGTTTATCCCAAATGTTATTCTTTTCGGCAAATGCAATCGCATCTTGATCTTTTTTTGACATCAAGGAAATTAAGCGATGCTGTTCGTGTGCCCATAAAGAAGAGGATGGTAATGTGGAAGAAAGGATAACACCTTTAATACCCTCTGGTTTTCTTTCAATCAAATACTGGATAATCAGCATTCCACCCCATGACTGTCCTAATAGATATACTTCATCTAAGTGCAGATGTTTACGTAATGCAATCAGTTCATCAATCCATGTATCAGCGTTCCACAATTCTGGATGACCTTCTAAATAGCTGTTTCCACAGCCGATTTGATCGTAAGAAATAACTTTTCTTCCACTGTCAGCAATACAGTCTAACAGTTCCATGTAATTGTGTGTTGATCCAGGGCCACCATGAATCAAAACAATTGGTGTTTTATCTCCACCGTTAACGATTCGATAATATGTTTTGTAATCTAAATATGGCATGTAGCCTTCTGTAATTTTTCTCATAGATGCTATTGTAATACAAAAAACGACTTTTTGGCATAAAAAAGCGAAATTCTATTGACACACTCAAAATATGTGGTAACATAATCACGCGTTATCAAATACCATAGACAGTAACGGCGGATGCTTAATTATGTTACCGAGGTGAATGAAAGTTATTAAATAAAACAAACTTTTTAACCCTCGTGAATTCCGCGAGGGTTTATTTATGCGTATGCGATAACTAGAAAAGAAAGGTGATTGAATGAATCAGACTGTTTTAGAAGGTAAGAAGACTGTTGTTTCTGAAATCGAAAACAAGTTTAAGAATTCAGGTTCCACTGTTGTCGCAGAGTACCGTGGACTCAGCGTAGCTGAAGTTACAGAACTCAGACGTGCATTAAGAGCTGAAGGCGTAGAAATGAAGGTATATAAGAATACTTTAGCTTCTATCGCTGCTGATAATGCAGGTTTCGGTGAATTAAAGGATTCTTTAACAGGTCCAAATGCGATCGCATTCGGTGAAGATGAAACTGCAGCTGCTCGTGTAATGGCTAATTTCGCTAAGAAGCACGAAGCACTTGTACTTAAGGCAGGTATCGTTGAAGGTAAGGTAGTTGATACAAATACTATCAAGGAACTTTCTACACTGCCAAACAGAGAAGGCATGCTCAGTATGTTGTTATCTGTATTGAATGCTCCTGTTACATCATTTGCTCGTGCAGTAAATGCTGTTGCTGAAGCAAGACCAGCTGATGGAGCTGCTGCTCCAGCTGCTGAAGAAGCACCAAAAGAAGAAGAAGCTGCTACAGAAGCAGCTGCCTAAGGAGGAAAATTAAAATGGCAAAGTTAACACAAGATGAAATTCTTGCATATTTAGATGAAGCAACAATTCTTGAACTCAATGAACTCGTAAAAGCAATCGAAGAAAAGTATGGCGTTTCTGCAGCTGCTCCAGTTGCTGTTGCAGCTGCTGCTGATGCAGGTGCTGCTGCTGAACCAAGCACAGTAACAGTTACATTAAAGGAAGTAGGCGCTACTAAGGTTGCAGTTATCAAGGCTGTTAGAGAAATCACAGGTCTTGGACTTGTTGATGCTAAGAAGCTTGTTGATGGCGTTCCAGCTGAAATCAAGAAGGACATTGCTCCTGAAGAAGCTGCTGAAATCAAGAAGAAGCTTGAAGATGCAGGCGCTGCTGTTGAAGTTAAGTAATTAATTTCATAAAACAAAAAGAAAAGATTTTGAAAGGCCGAATGTTTGTTCGGCTTTTCGACAACTAGAAAGGATTTAGTTATACGGCACATTATTATACCGACAACCGAAATCTGCCAAAAAACCGGAAGGATCATTCTTTCCGGTTTTCGGGCATCTTATTCACCTTTACAACTGATAATGGTGTTTTCTCAAAAACAGGGATCGATTATGGCTCTGAAGTATTACTGAAATCTGTATGCCGAGAACCAATCGAAGGAAAGGTCTTGGATATGGGATGTGGGTATGGCACACTTGGTGTTGTCATACAAAAACTAAACCCTTCCTGTTCTGTTGTCTCTGTTGACGTAAATCCTAGAGCTGTTGAACTAACAGGAATCAACAGTCAACAGAATGGCTTAGATTTAAATGCATTTGTTTCAGATGGATTTGAATCTGTGGAAGGAACATTTGATCACATCGTTTCTAACCCGCCAATCCGTGCAGGGAAGAAAGTGATTTATAAAATGTTTGAAGATGCATACATGCACTTGAATGAGGGTGGTTTATTTACAATTGTCATCCGTAAACAGCAAGGTGCAGAAAGTGCGGTAAAAAAATTAAATGAAATATTTAACAATTGTGAAGTTATTGACCGTGATAAAGGATATTGGATTTTGCAAAGTTCGAAATTGACGGGTTGATGGACTTATGTTACTATTGTAAATTGTAAAAAAGTCGAATATAAGGGTAGGGGATTTATGCCCTTTTTCGGCGTTTAGCGGTGCTACGAAAGGATGGTTATATGGAAAAAACAAAAACATACCATGACGTGCATTACGGTAATAAAGCTGTACGTAGAGATTATTCAAAGATTTCTTCTGGATTACCAATGCCAGATTTAGTTGGAATTCAAACAGATTCTTATGAATGGTTTTTAAAGGACGGCATCAGGGAAGTATTTAATGATATCTACCCTATTTCAAACTATAGCAAAGATATCCGCTTGAAATTCCTTGATTATGAATTTGGCGAACCAAAATATTCAATTAACGAATGCAAGTACAGAGAAACAAATTACTGTGCTCCTTTAAGAGCGAAAATGGAACTTGAAGTTGAGGATTCTGAAACTCACGAAGTAATTACAAAGTGGGAAGAAGTATTCTTGGGCGATTTTCCATTGATGACACCTACAGGAACATTCATTATTAATGGTGCAGAACGTGTTATTGTATCCCAGATTGTAAGATCTCCAGGTGCTTATTTTGATATTGCTACAGATGAAAGAAGTGGTAGAGATACATATACATGTGAACTCATCCCTTCAAGAGGCACATGGCTTGAATTCATGTCTGATGATAAGAAGGCAGCATTAGGCAGAATTTTAAATGTATCTATTGATAGACGTAGAAAGGTTCTTTCCACAATTTTATTCAAGGCTATTGGTATGAGCTTGAACGAAGAAAAGGGAGAAGATGCTTTTGATACAACAAAGATGGAAAAATTCCTGAAAGCATTGAACATGGAAGTTCATGATGATGTTGTTGTACCAGAAGAAGAAAGAAAGTTCCAGAATGATTACATGCTTCTTTATACTTCTGTATTTGGAAACTATGAAGAAGTAAAAAATACTTTAAATGCTGATAAGACTGAAACAACGAATGATGCTTTGTTGACAGTGTATGAAAACCAGAGAGCCGATGAAATCGCTACTGTTGAAGGTGCATTGAACTTAATGGATGCAAAATTCTTTGACTATAGAAGATATGATTTAACAAAGGCTGGTCGTTATAAGACACGTAACAAGTTAAATATTCTTGATCGTATGTTGAATCATACAATGGCTGAAGATCTTATCGGTGCTGATGGAAATGTACTTGTTAAGAAGGGTACTTTCATCAACAAAGAATTAAGAAATGAATTAAGAGATGGAATCAATAAGGGAATTGCATTAAAAGCATTACCATTCGTTCATAAATTCTCTCATCCATGTACTTTAGAAGTTCCTACAAAGGACTATTATGCATTAGTTGGCAGAGTATTAGCTGATGATCTAGATGGCGAAACAGATAGAACTGAACTTGAAGAAGGTACAGTGATTACTCTTGAAGATGCAAAGGCGATTGCTGCTGAATTTGAAACAGTTAAAATCTACACAGGTATCGTAGCACAAGAAGTTAAAGTAAATAACAACAACATCAATGCAGTATTGGATCTAGGTTCTAGACTTTATGTTGTAGCAAGAGCAACAGAAAATGGTGCTGATCTTTGCGACGAAGATGGGGAATACCTCATTCCTAGATATTTGCCAGATTTCTCTGTAGATAAGATTTCAAATACTACAAGAGAAGCAATTATGTCTGAAGCAACAAAGAGCCAGGATGTTTCTATTTGGCTTGTAGGTGCTGCTGTACAGGAAGTAAAGGTTAATACAGAAGATGGTCATCCAGTTCAGTTAATTGGTATTGATCCATTAAATGAAAAGCACACAATTACAATCAGTGATATGTATGCTTTATATAACTATGAATTAACAATGTTTGATGGCGTTGGAAGCCAGGATGACATTGATATGCTCGCAAACAGACGTATTCGTACTGTTGGTGAGTTGATTCAGAACCAGTTCAGAATTGGTTTAAGCCGTATGGAAAGAGTTGTTAAGGAAAGAATGTCTATTGCTGAAGTAGCTAACCTGACACCAAAACTCTTAACAAACACACGTCCATTAACTGCAGCAATTAAAGAGTTCTTCTCTTCATCCCAGCTGTCACAGTTCATGGATCAGGAAAACCCACTTGCAGAATTATCTAACAAGAGACGTATTTCCGCATTAGGTCCAGGCGGTTTGACACGTGAAAGAGCTTCCTTCGAAGTACGTGATATTCACAACTCTCACTATGGAAGAATTTGTCCTATCGAAACACCTGAAGGTCCAAACATCGGTTTGATCAACAACTTAACTACTTATGCTAGAGTCAATGAATATGGTTTCATTGAAACACCATACAGAAAAGTTGAAAAAGACGGTACATTAACAGATGAAATCGTTTATATGGATGCTAACGAAGAATATGATCACGTTATTGCTCAGGTAAACGAAATTCAGGATGGTAAGCTTGTTGGTGACCAGGTCGTTGCTCGTATCGCTGGTGAAACTGTCATGGTTGATAAAGAAGACGTAGATTTTGCGGATGTATCTCCAAGACAGACAGTATCCGTTGCGACTGCTTGCGTACCTTTCCTTGAAAACGATGACGGACACCGTGCTCTTATGGGTGCGAATATGCAGCGTCAGGCAGTTCCTCTACTCAATCCACATTCTCCATATGTTGGAACAGGTATGGAACATGCGGTAGCACGTTATTCTGGTGCAGCTGTTGTTTGTACAGGTGAAGGTGTTGTTACATACGTTGATGCAAACAAGATCATTGTTGAAGAAGACAATGGTAAAGAAAAGATTTATGATTTGATTTCATTTGCTAGATCAAACGCATCTACTTCTATTATTCAGAAGCCAATCGTTTGGGATGGTGAAAGAGTTAAGCCAGGTGATATTCTTGCGGATGGTCCATCTATGCAGAATGGTGAATTAGCATTAGGTCAGAACGTAACTGTTGCCTTTATGACATGGCATGGTTACAACTACGAAGATGCGATTATCATGTCTGAAAGAATGCAGTCAGAAGACTTCTATACATCCGTACATATTGAAGAATATGATATTGAATGTCGTGAAACTAAGCTTGGTTCTGAAGAAATCACAAGAGATATTCCTAACGTCAGCGAAAGTGCTTGTAGAAACCTTGATGCAAGAGGTATCGTCAGAGTTGGTGCTGAAGTTAAGGAAGGCGACATCTTAGTTGGTAAGGTTACACCTAAGGGTCAGTCTGAAATCTCTCCAGAAGAAAAGCTCTTATTAGCAATTTTCGGTGAAAAGAGTAGAGAAGTTAGAGATAACTCCTTGAAGGTACCACATGGTGGTGCTGGTATCGTTCATAGCATTCGTGTATTCAACCGTAAGGAAGATCATGAACTTGCACCAGGTGTAAATGAAATGGTTAGAGTTTACATCGTTCAGAAGAGAAAGATTTCTGAAGGTGACAAGATGGCTGGTCGTCACGGTAACAAGGGTGTTATTTCTAGAATCAATCCAGTAGAAGATATGCCATATATGGAAGATGGTACTCCAATTGATATCATGCTTAACCCATTCGGCGTTCCTTCTCGTATGAATATCGGTCAGGTATTAGAGTTGCACTTAGGTATGGCAGCGAAGAGCCTTGGCGTGAAGTTTGCTACTCCAGTATTCGATGGCGTATCAAATGAAGACTTAAAAGACATCATGGCAGAAGCTAATGTTTCTCCAGATGGAAAATATGTATTGCATGATGGTCAGACAGGGGAAGCTTATGATGAAAGAATCTCTGTTGGTGTCATGTACATGATCAAACTTGCACACATGGTCGACGATAAGTTACATGCTCGTGCAACTGGTCCATATTCTCTTGTTACTCAGCAGCCATTAGGTGGTAAAGCACAGAATGGTGGTCAGAGATTCGGTGAAATGGAAGTTTGGGCTCTTGAAGGTTATGGTGCTGCACATACATTGCAGGAAATCTTGACTGTTAAATCTGATGATATCATCGGACGTACAAAGAGTTATGAAGCTATCGTTAAGGGTAAAGATCTTCCTGAACCAGGAATTCCTGAATCATTCAGAGTTATGGTTCACGAATTACAGGCTCTTGCATTAGACGTTCGTATGATGGACGATGATGGCAATGAGATGGATCTCAAGCAGATGGAACAAGAAGAATTGAAAGAAGAAACAAAGATTGACCTCAACCGTCAGCAGTATGTAAATGATGCTGAAGAAAGTGGTCTATTAACAATTAAAGAAGGTCTTGAAGAAGACATTCCAGAAGCAGCAGTCGTAGGTATTGACGATGATGCTGATTCAGATGAATAAGGAGGATGAAGTCAGATGAATATCAACAATTTTACAGCGATTAAAATCGGACTTGCATCACCTGAAAAGATCCATGAGTGGTCTTATGGCGAAGTAAAGAAACCTGAAACAATTAACTACCGTTCTCAGAAACCTGAGAAGGATGGTTTATTCTGCGAACGCATTTTCGGTCCTCAAAAGGACTGGGAATGTGCTTGTGGAAAGTATAAGAAGATCAGATACCAGGGTGTAGTATGTGACAGATGTGGTGTTGAAATCACAAAGAGCAGTGTTCGTAGAGAACGTATGGGTCATATTGACCTTGCTGCTCCTGTTGCACATATCTGGTATTTAAGAGGTATTCCAAGCCGTATGAGCTTACTTCTGAATGTTGCTCCTAAGCAACTGGAAGAAGTTGTATACTTCGTTAGCTGGATCGTTACTGATCCAGGTGACACGGATCTGAAATACAAGGATATCTTATCTGAAAAGCAATTAAGAGAAGCTACTGTCAAGTTTGGTCCTGGTTCATTCTCAGCACAGACTGGTGCAGAAGCAATCAAAGTATTACTTGAACAGTGTGATGTTCAGGGTGAATATGAAGCAATTCAGAAAGAACTTGAAAAAGCTACAGGTGAAAAGCGTAAGAAGTTAATCAAGAGACTCGAAACAGTCGATGCTTTCTTGAAATCTGATAACAAGCCAGAGTGGATGGTATTGACAACATTACCAGTTATTCCACCTGATTTAAGACCTATGCTTCAGTTGGATGGTGGTAGATTTGCTACATCCGATTTGAATGACTTATATAGAAGAGTTATTACAAGAAACAATCGTTTGAAGAAACTTTTGGAACTTGGTACTCCTGCTATTATTGTTCAGAATGAAAAGAGAATGCTTCAGGAAGCTGTTGATGCATTGATTGATAATGGTCGTCGTTCTAAGCCTACAACAGGTGCAGGTGGACGTGCATTAAAGTCATTGTCTCATTCCTTGAAGGGTAAACAGGGTCGTTTCAGACAGAACTTATTAGGTAAGAGAGTTGACTTCTCTGGTCGTTCTGTTATTGCAATCGGTCCTACTTTAAAGATGAGCGAATGTGGATTACCAAAGGAAATGGCTATTCAGCTATATAAACCTTTTGTTATCAACGAACTTGTAAATCAGCGCATTGCTACAAACTCAAAGACAGCTGAAAAGTTAATTGCTAAACAGGATCCAAGAGTTTGGGACTGTGTTGAACAGGTAATTGATGGTCATCCAGTATTCTTAAACCGTGCGCCTACACTTCATAGATTAGGTATTCAGGCATTCTTCCCTAAATTAGTAGAAGGCCGTGCAATCCGTGTACATCCATTAGTATGTCCTGCGTTCAACGCTGACTTCGATGGTGACCAGATGGCTGTCCACCTCCCATTAGGTGAAATGGCTAGAGCCGAAACAGAAGTATTGATGCTTGGTGCAAATAACATCCTTGGTCCTAAGGATGGTCAGCCAATCGTTACTCCTGGACAGGACTTAGTACTTGGTAACTTCTATTTGAACATGGAAGAAACACAGGAAGAGTTCTATAACAAAGCAGACGCATTAGATAGATTAAATGAACCTGTTGAAGCTGAAAGATGGAGAAGATATGGTGATAACGAAGGTCATGTCTTCAAGGATAGAAATGAAGTATTAATGGCATACCAGGTTGGTGTTGTTCATCTTCATTCTAGAATTGCTTTACCAGCAAGCGCTGTTGGTAAGACATGCTTCAGTGAAGAACAGAATCAGAAGTATTTAATTACAACTGTTGGTAAGATTATTTTCAATAATGCGATGCCTGCAGATTTCCCATATGTTAACGAATGTACAAGTGAAAACCTGCGTCGTACACCTGATGAAGATTTTGTTCCAATGGGAACAGATACCAAGAAGGAAATTGCTTCTCGTAAATTACATAGTGAATTCAAGAAGAAGGATCTTGGTAATTTGATTGCGGCAATCTTCGCTAAGTACAAGAATGGTAATGGATTTGTTGATTCAGATACTCCAAGAACATCTGATGTATTGGATAGCTTAAAGGATCTTGGTTACCAGTACTCTATGATTGCTGGTATGACAGTAGCATTATCTGATATTTCTGTTGCTCCTCATAAGGATGAAATGGTTGCTGAAGGTCGTAAGAAGGCTGATGTATTGAACCATTTGAGAGACAGAGGTTTATTAACACCTCAAGAATGGGAAGCACAATTCCAGGTAGTTTGGAATGATGTTAAGGAACAGGTTGGTGACTCCTTAATGAAGTCTTTACCAAGAATGTCTCCTATCAATATGATGGCTGTATCTGGTGCCCGTGGTAACAAGAACCACTTTACACAGTTAGCTGGTATGCGTGGTCTGATGGCACGTCCTATCCAGTCTAAGACAAAGGGCTATCAGCCAAGTATTATCGAAGTCCCTATCTACTCTTCATTCCGTGAAGGTATGACAGTTGCTGAATTCTTTATGTCATCACATGGTGTACGTAAAGGTCTTACAGATACTGCCTTAAAGACTGCTGAATCTGGTTACCTGACAAGAAGACTTGTCGATGTTGCTCAGGAAGTAGTTATCACTGAAGAAGATTGTGGAACTGAAAAGGGCTATTTAGTAGATGGTTCTAAGGCATATACAGATCAGCTTGGAAACGTTAAGGAAGATACATATGGTGCTCTTTACGATAACAAGAATGGTTCTATCATTGAATCAATGAAGGATAGAATTTCTGGTTACTATACTGCTAGTGATGTCATTGATCCTCAGAGTGGTGAAGTCATTTGTGAAGCAGATACATATCTTACAGACGATATGGCTGCAGCAATTGCTAAAACACACGCAAAGGTAATGATTCGTAACGTATTTACTTGTGAAGCTGAAAATGGTATCTGCCGTAAGTGCTATGGTAGAAACATGGCAACAGGCAACCTTGTTGAAGAAGGTGAAGCTATTGGTATTATGGCTGCACAGGCTATCGGTGAACCTGGTACACAGCTTACAATGAGATCCTTCCACTCTGGTGGTGTAGCTACTGCCGGTGGTGATATTACACAGGGTCTTCCTCGTGTAGAAGAATTATTCGAAGCACGTACACCTAAGGGTGTGGCTGTCATTTCTAAGATTGATGGTGAAATCGTTGATATTAGAGACAATGACAACAATACAGGTCGTATCGTTACAGTTGCTAACGAAACAGAATCTATTGAACATAAGTGTGACCTTACACAGATCATTCGTCCTTGGATGAAGGTTGGTACAACAGTACATGCTGGTGAAAAGTTGACTGAAGGACAGATTGCTCCTAAGGAATTACTTGAAGTTGCTGGTGTTGCTGCAGTTCAGGAATATATCTTGAAGGAAGTACGTAAGGTATATGCTTCTCAGTCTATCGATATTTCTGATAAGCACTTGGAAGTTATGATCAAACAGATGATGAAGAAAGTCATTGTTATTGAACCAGGTGATTCTGGATTGTCTGCTGGACAAACATTATCACTTCATAACATGAATACAATCAATGAAGACTTACTTGATGAAGGTAAGGCTCCAGCTAAGTTTGGTCCTATCATGTTAGGTATTTCTAAGTCTGCAGTAGAAACAGATTCATTCTTATCCGCTGCTTCATTCCAGGAAACAACAAGAGTTCTTACAGAAGCTGCAATCAAGGGTAAGGTTGACCATTTGGAAGGCTTGAAGGAAAATGTCTTGATTGGTAAGTTGATCCCTGCTGGTACAGGTAGAGACTTTGACCGTGATACGTCAAGAATGATCAATCAGCTTGCTCAAGAAATGATTGATGCACGTCATGAAAGAAACGCTAGACTTCAGGAAGAAACAGAACCAACTCTTCCAGAAGATGTTATCGGTACAAGTAGTGACCGTGATGATTCAGACTCATTTGAAGACTAAAGAAAATTAGACTCCGTTTTACGGAGTCTTTTTGCTAAAGGAGAAAAGATGAATACAATCATTAATTTTGTTGGTATTTTAATTGTTTTATGGATTGTTCAGTATTTATTTATGAAAAATAAAAAACCTGTAGAGCAGTCATTAAAAAAAGAAAATTTAATTGGAGAAAAAGTATTTGTTCCTAGAGAACAGTTTCCTGATGTTGAGGTGAATCTTTATCGATATGATAGTGAGGAACCTGTTGGTTTAGTAGTTGTTGCGCATGGTGGTGCATTGATCAATGGAGATGCAGACATGACAGATTCTTTCTGTGATACGTTGCGGAATGACTGCAAGTGCTGTGTGGTTTCAATTAATTACACGAAATTAGGACAGCAGAAACCACCATATCAGCAACAGGAAATCATAGACGTCACACAATACTTTATGAAAAATGCATCTAGTTATAATCTGCAGACTGGCAATGTAGTTATGATCGGCTTTTCTGGAGGCAGCTATTTACAAATTGGAGCTGCTTCGATACTGATGGATTTTCAATTAAGAATAAAAGGCCTTATAGCTTTTTATCCAATGCTGGATGATTCCATTATCAAATTGACAGATATGGGGTATTTAAAATATCCAATTACAGTTGTAACTGCCAATAATGCTCAAGAAAATAAAATGGTAGACACGTGGTGTGAGCATATGGATCAGGCAAATGTTGAATATGAGAGAAAAGAATATGTAGACGCGATGCAAGGATTTATCGAGTATAACTTTCCTGAATATATGAATGATGCTAGATTTAAAAGAAATTTAAGATCATTTGACGAAGAGCAGAAAGATATGGCACATGCATGCATGATGTGGCTTGAAAACACAATTGAAAACTTACTTTATGATGAAAAATAATCGCATATTATATTGGCTGTTAACAATATTAATTGTTATGACCGCACTGAATACATGTATTCGTCAAAGTGTATGCACTACATTAGCAGAATGGGAAGTAGGAAAAGCATTTGTCTTTAGAATGAATGATGTGATTGATACATATTATGGTAGTGAAGATATTGACACACTTGTTGAATTACAAAATGAAATGCTACAAGAAAAAAGCATAACAAAAATAACAGGAATTTATATGGATTATGCAATTCATTCCACAATTAAAGAAGTAACAATTCAAGATACAAGTAAAGAAATACAAGATATTGTAAAAGAATCAGTATCTCTGATTGAAAAGAAATTGAATGTGAAAACAGATCAATCGTTTATACAAGATTTAGAAGAACAGTGTGAAAATGGAGAACAGGCATTGCATGAATATATTGATGGTTCAATTTCTTATGCAAAGCAATTTCGTTTTCTATTGACGATTTCTAGTCTATTTTTAATGAATATTTATAGAAACTTATATATTGTTCTTTCAGTAATGCTACTAACAGTTACCTGCTATTTATCAGATCGTAAAATATGGATGAATGAAATTACAAAATGCTTTTTGATTGCAAGTATTTGTGTTGTTTTCTTTAGTGTTTGCGCTGGAGGAATTGGAATGTATTTATCCAATCACTTTTTAGGTAGAACACAAATATTTAATAAAACGCCATTTCTTACAACTTGTTGTATTATGGCTTTATTATGCGTTTTTCTTCAATTTATCTCGAAAAGACTTCGTTCGTGAAGTCTTTTTTTACACAAAAAATAATTTTCATACATTTTCATGAGGTATATAATTTAAAAATATTTTTTGAAAGGAGATTTTCTATATGTGCGGAATTGTTGGATATAACGGTAATCAACAGGCAGCACCAATTTTGTTGAAGGGCTTAGAAAAATTAGAATATAGAGGCTATGATTCAGCAGGATTGTCTGTTCGTAATGGAACTTCAGATACTGAAATTGTCAAAGCCAAGGGAAGATTAAAAGCTTTGGCTGAAAAAACAGACGATGGAAAAGCAATGAAGGGAACAATTGGCATTGGTCACACAAGATGGGCAACACATGGAGAACCAAGTGAAAAAAATGCACACCCTCATTGTAGTGATGATCATAATGTAATAGGCGTTCATAATGGTATTATCGAAAACTACCAGGAATTAAAAGAAAAATTATTACGTCATGGGTATACTTTCTACTCACAGACAGATACAGAAGTGGCAGTAAAACTGATTGACTATTATGAAAAGAAATATAATCAAGGACCATTATATTCTTTAACACACGCAATGCAGAGAATTAGAGGTTCTTACGCATTAGCAGTTATGTTTAAAGATTATCCAGAAACAATCTATGCGGCAAGAAAAGACTCACCAATGGTAATTGGGATTGCTGAAGGAGCAAGCTATCTAGCTTCTGATGTTACTCCAATTCTAAATTATACAAAAACTGTCTATTATATTGGCAATGAACAGGTTGCTGAATTGAATAAAGGCAGTGTGAAGTTCTTTAATTTAGATCAAGAAGAAGTTGAAATTGAACCAAAAGAAGTAACTTGGGATGCAGAAGCTGCAGAAAAAAATGGTTATGAACATTTCATGATTAAAGAAATTCATGAACAGCCAAAAGCAGTAAAAGATACATTAAAGTCAGTCATCAAAGATGGAAAGATTGATCTGAGTGAAGTGGGGATAGATAAAGAAACAGCAGAAAAGCTGAATCGTATCATTATTGTCGCATGTGGATCTGCATATCATGTAGGCGTTGCTGGCCAATATGTTATTGAATCAGCTTCCAGAATTCCAGTGCGTGTGGAACTTGCGTCTGAATTTAGATATAGAGATCCAATTTTGAATGAAAATGATCTTGTGGTAGTAATCTCTCAATCAGGAGAAACAGCTGATTCATTGGCGGCATTACGTTTGGCAAAAGAAATGAATATAAAAACACTCGGCATTGTAAATGTCGTAGGATCTTCTATTGCTAGAGAAGCAGACTATGTATTTTATACATTGGCAGGACCTGAAATTGCGGTTGCCACAACAAAAGCATATAGTGCACAATTGATTGCAATTTACGCATTGGCAATTCAACTTGGAAAATATAGAGAAATCATTGATGAAAATCGATATACAACATTAATTGAAGAAATGGAAACTCTTCCAGAAAAAATGGATCGTGTACTTTCTGATAAAGAGAGAATTCAATGGTTTGCAAGTAAATATGCAAATGCGCAAGACATGTATTTCATCGGAAGAGGAATAGACTATGCAGTTTCTCTAGAAGGTTCTCTAAAAATGAAAGAAATATCATATGTTCATTCAGAAGCATATGCAGCAGGTGAAATAAAACATGGACCTATTTCGTTGATTGAAGATGGAACACTTGTAATAGGAATCTGTACAGATAAAAAACTTTTTGAAAAAACAAGAAGTAATATGGTTGAAGTAAAATCAAGAGGTGCATATTTAATGGGATTAACATCTTATGGAAATTATTCCATTGAAGATACTGCAGATTTTACAGTATATATTCCACAAACAGACCCATATTTCACAACATCATTAGCAATTATTCCTTTGCAGTTACTTGGATATTATTTATCAGTAGCAAAGGGATTGAATGTTGATAAGCCAAGAAATTTAGCAAAATCAGTAACAGTAGAATAAAAAGGTAAAGGTTGTTCATGGAACAACCTTTTATCTTAAAATTATCCTTGCAAAGAGGTGATAAAAAGAGTATATTCAGAAGGCCGCACAGAAGAGGGAACAGAAATTGAAAAAAATCTGAAAAAAGATGTTGACAGAGAGTGCGGGAAGATGATATACTCATCGAGCACTGTTCGAAAGGGCAGTGAG
>Ga0129311_1001725_pt1 | contig 14828 bp, 12 predicted proteins | sample Go1ome_FD_94435 | JGI IMG/M metagenome (GOLD analysis project Ga0129311, IMG submission 94435) | Western lowland gorrila individual fecal microbial communities from Wisconsin, USA - Go1022B metagenome | ecosystem: Host-associated > Mammals > Digestive system > Large intestine > Fecal | place... | reverse complement strand
TCCTTAATCAATTATATCAGGCAGTATACAAGGTGGATTAATTTGGACACGGAAGACAATGGCAAATATGAAAGAAGCATAAGTCAGAATGGTCTTTCATTAAGAGAGGAAAGAGAGTATTACAGCTCCAAAATGAAGGAAGAATATAAGCAGGTAAAGATTCAGGAGGTACAGTACAATTTTAATTTGGTCCGCACATATACCATAAATTTTAGCGGAGATCAAGAAGATGTTTTTACGGCATTGGAGTACTGGAGATTCATGGAAAAAACAGGGCATGCTTTTCGCATAGGAAATGTAACGATGCTTGATGGTCTGGATGGGGCTGTGAAAAGACTGGAACGATATTATCCATACTGGGCAATGGTTCAGGTATTAATTGCCGGAAAAGAAAAAATGGTAGATTTGTTGTGTGGAAGAAGTTCGCTTGCGAGGCTTACCCAGGAGGAAGCCGATGAAACAGCAGGAATTTATGTGAAATTATTTTGGGCGACTATCCGGGAGGCGTCTAGGACGAACAACATGATTCAGAAAACTATATATGACCAGGCAGCATCAATTCTTCCGCTGCTTCTTTCGAGATATGCCTGCAAATGTTCGGTTACAGTATTGGATGAGATCGTGGATGCACTTCAGGAAATGTGTATGACCGATAAGTTCCACACATTTCGTAAATTGGGTGATCTGATAAGTTCTGTTGTTCGGGCATATACCAGTTCACAGCAGATGGAGAGATTAGAAAAATTTCTCCAATTTCCGATCAAATTAGAAAGGATTTCCGGATATGAAAATCCTTGCCATTTTTGCAAAATACCAGATAAGAAGGCAAAACTTAAGCCAGATGTGTATGAAAGGCTAATGTATCGAGTAAGACAGGAATTTCAGAGCTCAGATGAGGAACGAAAAAGAGCGGGGGAAGCATTTTATGTTGCGATATGCTATTTGGTTGAACTGGAACATGATGATCTGCAGATAATTTTGAAACAGCTGGAAGATGAGGAAGAGTATTCGATTCTTCATAAATTGACGAAAAATGATAAATATTTAAAAGAGATTAAGGAAAGTGTACTTGTTCGGCATACTGCACTAGAAAATAAAGGGGTTTTTTCACGTTCAAGATGCGTAAATGAATTGACAAATGTTTCGGGAAGTGTGGATTTTACCTGGGAAGATAGTCAAAGGTGGTTCCCGGAGCTGATTAAAGCTGTGGAGAGAACAAATGGCGGGTCTGTGAAAATGTTTGAAAACAATGAGGAAGCTCGGGGCAGTACTGTTATTGCGATTGAGATTTTGACATGTCTTTATTGTGATCATAGAACAGAGTTTATAAACGAAGAATCAATGAAAACGATTGAACAGTTTAAAGAACTGATTGATGCAGCTTATTGTGACAATGCGATACCGCTGCGTATTTTAGTGAATGGGCTTCGGAAAAAGAATGAATATGAGGATAGAAGATTGGAAACGGATTTATGGACATGTGATGAACGTTCGATAGGTTTAATTGAAAATATGGTTTATGTGCTGAAATACAGTAGGGAGGAGTTGGAAGCGGATATGTATATGCTGTCGTGCATTAGGAAAATTGAGAAAGTATTTTCCTATCGGCTTATGGATGTAACTGCGGGAAAGGAAATGAATATGATTGACTTTTTCTTGTGCCTTGTGAAGAAAAATTATTTGTCGGAGAGTGTATTGCCGTTGTTGAATATAAAAATGCTGCAGCTTGTAAAAACAACAGTGCCTTGCAGTGATGATACTGAGAAAATAGTGCGGGAAAAAATTCTTATGCGTGCGAAGACATGTACACTGGCAGCAGAACTTCAAAAGGTGGTAGAACAAGTTCCAGCGATTGAAGAGTGGAGACGGATAGGAATGGATAAAAACGAGTTTATGGAGGTTCGGGAGGTAAAATGGTAGGTACTAAGCGGAGAATTGGATTCATTAGAAAACAATTCTTCGATGGCGTGTGTGCCTGAAGGTACAAGTTTCACAGACTCAACAATTTAAATATAAATTGTTCTACAATAAAACAAAGTGAAGGGGTCTATGGTTAGTTTCTATTTCTTTTGCTATATAATGGGATCTGGTGGCTATTTTTGAGACATTTTTTGAGATTTACAACCAGTAATTCCCGCCCTATAATAAAGTTAGAAAAATATGATACAAGGGAGCTGGTATTATGAATAAACTGAAAAGGTACGGAATTATTCTTCTCTCATGCTTGACACTATCAACCGCAACGACTACTGTTTTTACCGTTAATACGATCACCGCTGAAGCTCACTCGGGTCGTACGGATGCAAATGGCGGTCATCGGGACAACAAGAATAAGAGCGGGCTTGGAAACTACCATTATCATTGCGGTGGCCATCCTGCGCATTTGCATACAAATGGCGTTTGCCCATATGCAGTGGTGGCTCAGACAGATAATAGTGCTGAAGGAAACAACAGTAATGCCGCAGCAGAAACGCCTTCGATTACTTATGACCTGATGAATGCTTATTCTAGAGTTTTTGATGCGGATTATTACTATAATACATATTCAGATCTTCAGACTGCAATCGGGACGGATAAGCTGGCGCTTTTTACGCATTTTTATAACTCTGGAATGGCAGAAGGAAGAAAAGGCTGTGCGGAGTTTGACGTGAATGTATACAAAGAAAATAATGCGGATCTTCAGGCAGCGTTTGGAGGTGATTTGAAAAAGTATTATGAGCATTATATGAATACGGGATGGTTGGAAGGAAGGACGCATTGAGGAGGAATGAGCTGTCATTAGTGATCTTTCAGAATCTCTTAGCGGCAAAACTCGGAACTCTATATTCTTATATGTGAGATAAATGAACCCCGCAGCATGTGCAGCGATGCAGATGCTGCGGGATTCTTTCTATATGATATAATTTGAACTGATAAGAATGAACTCAGTGTATGGTGAAAAATAAACAATAAAAATATATACATTTTGTATGTATTTTTCTGGACGTTCATGATATACTAAAGACTAGGAGGAAATGGAAATGGGAAATGTTTATTTGCTTAATTACGCTGTTAGGGGAATAAAAACATTAGATCAGTGGATCTCATTGTCTTTTTACAAGAAAACGATATCGAATGATTTGGACATGCAGAAATACAATATTAAAGGTATTTATGGAATGAATGGATCCGGTAAATCCGGAATAGTGACATCTGTAAATGTGCTTGGAAAGCTTCTGGTAGATCAGGACTATTTGAACAATCCTTTAGTTCAAAGAAATTTAGATGCGATTATTAATAAAAAAATAGGGGAGTTGTCGATTGAGGCGGAGTTTGCCAGCAAAGTAGAAAATATAGTGATACTGTATAAATACGCAGTGACTTTGAAAAAGGATGATTCCGGCAGATATGTTATTGCTGAAGAGAAGTTGGCATCAAAGCTTGCCAAGAATAAAAATGCGTCAATGATACCAATTTTTAAAGTGGTAGATGGAAAAATACTGTATATTCTTGAAAATGAAACAGAAGAACTAAAAAAAATTGTATCTGAAAGAACAACAAACTTGTTGTTGAAGTCGTCGATGGCCGCACTGCTTTGTGATGAGATACCTAAGCAGGTAGAGGCCAAAAAGATACAACCGTCGCTTTTTATAATAAATGTATTATGGCTTTATATGTTTGGCAGAAACTTATATGTTTACTTGGACGATTCAGATGATCATTGGGATTATTTTATTAACGAGTCAAACAAATATATGACAGATTTGACTGACGATTCAGATGATCTTGGTATGATTCGTTATTTGGCTGAATTGGACAGCAAGCAACCTTCGAAAATATCTATTTCTGAAAATTATATTTCTAAAGACCGATATACTGATTTTGAGAAAAATGTAGGATTTTTGTACAAGTTCCTCAAAATTTTTAAGGCTGATCTGAAGAAAATAGAAATAGATAAAAAGGAGGATCAAGAATTTTATAGCTGTGATCTGATCATGGTGTATGATGATTATAAAATTCATGCTGAGTTCGAGAGTACCGGAATAAAAAAACTTATTAGGCTGTTTGTTTATCTACAGAGAATGGTGCAGGGGAGAATTGTTTTTATCGATGAATTTGACTCGAATCTTCACGATGTTTATTTGTGTGCGTTGCTTGAGTATTTAATGGAATATGGCCAGGGGCAGCTCTGCTTTACAACTCATAATGTAGGACCGATGGATATTTTGAAAAGACATAAAAAGTCGATAGATTTCTTATCAGAAGATCACAAAATCTATCCATGGACGTCCAATGGAAATTATTCTCCATCAAAGCTGTATAGAGCAGGTATGATTGAAGGGTCCCCGTTTAACGTAGATTCTACGGATTTCATAGGCGTATTTGGTTCAAACGAGGAGAAGAAAGAGAATGGGTGATCTACAGATAATTTTTGTTGTTGAGAGTAACTCGACATGTAAATCTGATTGGATTTATATCAAGGATACGATTGAGCAATTTTATCAGTATGATCGTGCGCATGTCAAGTTTAGCGTAATATATATGGACGGTAAAGGTAAATACTCAAATAAGGAAAAGGCAATTGCTAATCAGATCAAGACGTATCAAGGTGCTGTGAAGAATAGTGCCTCCAGAAGATCAGTAGTAATTTATTGTTTTGACTGTGATGAATATGACACAAATCGGGAAGATCTCGTTTTCTTGGATAAAGCAGAGCAGTACTGTGCGGATCATGATTATGATTTTGTGTGGTTCTGCAAAGATGTAGAGCAGGTTTATCTGGGGAAAAGGGTTGACAAAGGTAAAAAGAAAAAAGAAGCAGAAGCATTTCGGTGTAGAAGAATTATTGAAAGCATTAGTGCGAATCAGTTGTCTGTGGCAAAGTACAAGATCGGATCGAGTAACATTATGAAAGTACTTGATAAGTATCTTGAACGGCGTACAGATACATAAAAAGAATATCTGGTCGAGGGAATATTGTCTTTGGCGGGTAACGTGCAGCGGGAAGTTTGAAATAAACTTTCCGCTGTATTTAGTTATGAGCTTTAGCCTGTTGAGGACATTCGAGATATGAGCCTAAAATGAAAACCTATCCCCCTCATCTTCAAAGCAAAATTTAAGTCTTTATTTTAGAAATGTTATATATTTTTGACTCATTCTGTTTTTGAATATAAAAGTATGATATACTAAAAGAAAACAGCGAACAGGGGAGAAGTTATATGCAATACAAAAGAAATGTCAGATTTCAGTATTTTCAAATCTGGAGTTGCCAAATTTCTGACAACGGAAAACCGGCGGGAAAAAGTGAACTATTTGATTTAGTTGACTGGATAGATAAGATTAAAAAAGAGGGTATAGAGAAGAAGGCAGTTGAGGTATCAGGAATTAAAGCGAGAATAGAGTGTTGCAAATACGAAAAGAATTCAGATGTTTGGGCAATTCGTTTTATGCGTCTGCGTGATACCAATATACCGTCAAAGGTGAAGGAAAATGAAGAGGCAGAAGTAATTGAACTTGAGGATGATGAATATATTGGAGAAGATATAACCATGATCTATGAAAAGAAAAGTGGATTATCTATGGTCCAGAGTAACCGATTTTCACTTGGAATTTCAAAAATTGAGGAGTTATTATCGAAAACATATGGTGATCCGAATATATTTATCAGCTTTCGTCCAATATTAAACAAGAAAGGAAAGGAATATTCTCAAAAGAACTATTATAAAACTTTTGAAATATCATTTGCGAATGTTCAGAGATGGCAAAATACTGGAGCGCGCGGATATGCGTTTAGTAGTTTAATGAATTTAGCTAAAAAATTTGATTGTTGCACAGGAAAATTATCTATTGGACTTGGACATAGTAGGGCGGATACATTGAATCAGAATGAGGCAGTAACATTTATCCAGGATCTGCAGGAAAATAAACAGTATATAAGAAGTGCGAAAGTAAAATTGCAAAAGATCGATGGAACAGGTGATGACGCAAATGATGTTGAAATAATTGATTTATTTGAAGATATTTTTCAGGATATTATTTCTTTTACGTTACATAGTAAGGAGGCATTAGATTTTAAGGTCATTGTTGCGGAGATGAGCTATTGTTTTGAGAAAAGGAGACAAGAACTTTATCAAGCGGTTCAGTATCAAGTGGAGTGATAATAGTGACAGAAAAAGTCAAATATTTTTATGAAAAAGGTTATCCATACATCTTTTCGTTAGTAATATGCATTTTTCTGCATAAATATAAAGTAATTAATACAACATATGAGGATGTAAAAGATGCTTTAGGGGCAACACTTACGGTAGCAGCATTGATAATTGGTTTTGTAGGAGCAATACTCCCTATAATTATGGGAATTAAAAGTGAATCAGAGTATGTAAAAGCAGTTATGAAATCTGATTCCAAATCCCTTTTTGTAAAATACATTCGTGGAACTGTTAATTCTGGATTACTTTTAATCGGAGTAACGGTCGCGTTATATATGGAAAAACCGTCAGTAGTGAATAGGGTTGAGCAAATTTATATATGGATATATATTTTTATAGTATTTTTGTTTAGTACTTACCGCTGTATATCAATTATTTTAAAGCTAATGTTTCCAAATGAAGGAATTAAGCCCACAAAGCTATACGAAAAGAATGCTAACAAAAGTCAACATGAAAAAGATCTTGAAAAGGAAAATAGTATATAGCAAGATAAAGCTGTAATTGGCCGATCTTGTTTTGAACGTTATGGCGGGATTCATTAGAATTCCGCCATAGTGCTAATTGGGGTGTAATATTATTATTGGAGTTGCTAGAAGAATAAGAGAAAATATTAAAAAAGTATAAAGATATTGAAAACCAGGAAACACAATGATATTGTTAAAGAAAATGTAAATGTATAAAGAGAAAAACAAAATGGGAGGTAATTATATAGAAAAATGTCAGAAAAAAACAAGAAATAGGGTACTTGAAACGCAGATAGATCAATACATGATGGGGAGGAAATAAAATATGTGGCAGCATCAGGACGAGGCGATTTGCCAGTTCTTAAAACATCGCCATGGTATCCTTGAAATGGCTACAGGAACCGGAAAGACGAGAACGGCGATACGAATTATGAAGGAACTGTTGAATACAGAAGAAATTAAACAGATTTTAGTGATCGTATATGGAAATGATCTTTTGACGCAATGGTATAGAGAAGTACTGCAATATATAGATGATCTGATGGTTTATCGATGGTATGGCGGCTATAATGAAGCATCGAGATTTTTACTATATAGAGGGAAAAAACTTCTTTTGGTGTCAAGAGAAAGCAGCCATTTGACAATGCTGCTTGACAGAATAGAAAAAGATGACCCATCAGGAGAAGTGAGAAAGCATACGTTTCTTGTTTTTGACGAGGCACACGGAGTAGGTTCGGAACAGTTTCGAAATAGTTTAAAGGGACGATTTGAGAAATATGGTTTTCGTCTTGGACTCAGCGCAACGCCCGTAAGGGTATTCGATTCGGAAGGAACAGATTTTATTACAAAAGAGATTGGACCGGTGATTTATTCATTTGGACTTGAGGAAGCAATTCGAGCTGGCATCTTATGTGAACTTTCATACATTCCAATTTCATATCAATTAACGCCAGAGGAAAAGCAAAAAAAGAAGAAGTTAATTGCAGCGTTTGCAATTAGAAAAAAGAATGGTGATTCACCCTCAGAAGAAGACCTGTATCGAGATTTGGCGAGAGTAAATAAACTTGCCCAAAATAAGCTGTTGTTGTTTCAGAAATATTTGGAAAAACATCCTGAAATTCTGGAGCAATGTATCTTGTTTGTTGAGACAAAAGAATACGGAAAGAAACTTCAGCAAATTATTATAGATTATACATATCAGTATCATACATATTATGCAGAAGATGATAGAAATAATCTCCTTAAGTTTGCGAATGGAAAGTTTGATTGCTTAATTACATGTCGAAAGATTTCAGAGGGAATTGATATTAAATCAGTAAAGAATATTGTCTTGTTTTCATCCGATAGGGGGCATCTAGTTACGACTCAGAGAATTGGACGCAGTCTTAGAAAAAATCCATATGATGTTAATAAGAAGGCTTGCGTGGTGGATTTTATCTGTGAGAGTGGGAGAGAAAATGATACGACAGCAGATCAAGAAAGGAAAGAATGGCTTTCTAATCTTGCGAGAGTAAGGAGTGAAGAGCGGTGAAGATATATCAAGAATTGAAGGACGCAATAGCTGAAGAGTTAAATACTATGGAAGAAAGCAATGAATTTTGCAGTTGCTTTTCAAAATTGTTAGAGAACTATATGTATGATATGAAGGATAAGGCAGATATTGTGGATGTGATTATGCATATTGCAGATGCGGAGGAATCAGATGGAAATTAAAATTCTAGATTGGGAATATAAAAATATTCGTCGAATGAATGAACTAAAAGTAAATCTGAAAATGTCGGATGGAAGTGTTTATCCTAATACTTTACTTATGATGTCGAATGGAGGGGGAAAAACAACAACTTTACATCTGATCCGTGCTGCATTGAGCGGAAATGCCACAAAGTGGGATGAGAAAAAAGTAAGAGCTTATCGCCCAATGGGAACAGATATAGAAGAAGGATCGTTTAAAATTCGGATAAAGTTTGATAAAAGGATTTACTCTTATATTTTACATCTGGATTATGAAGAAGGACGGGCATGGTATGAGACAAGCAGTGTAGAATCTAATGGATGTGTAGAAGAACATGATCTGCCATATGCGTTACGGGGAATCATGGATTACGAAGGGTTTGTTGAGCGATTTATTTTCGATGGTGAACAGTCAAAGAAAATACTGAATAGCGGATGTATAGAAGCAGAAAATGCAATCGTTTATCTGTATCAGCTGAATAAACTGGATGAATTGATAAAGGCGATAGATCGTGTGGTGGAAGAAAGAACGGTGGACAATACAGGTAAGCCATCTGATAGAAGTGTGAAAATATTGAAGGGAAAAGTGGATCGATGGAAAGATAAGTATAATAAGTTAATTAAAGAAGCTAATAATATACAAGAGGAACTTGACCAAATGTCAAGTGCATTGGAGCGACAAAAAAATAGATATGAAGAAATTGTGGCGCAAGATCAGGAACTTCAAAAAGAATTAGAACGTTTGCAAGAAGCAGAAAGAAAAGGCCAGGAAGATATTCGTAAAAAGACAGCGGAATTATTGGAAGCGACAAGAAAACCGTATGAACTAAACGTGGATATAGATGTAAAATTAAAAGGACTTGTTGATAATCTTCAGACACTGAAACTTCCGAAAACAACTGCCCGCGAATTTTTTAATGAATTAGCACTATCTAGAGAATGCATTTGTGGGCGTTGCATTGGTGATAAGGAGAGAAAAAGAATCTTAGAAAATGCGGAACAATATTTGGGAGAAGAATCTCTTGTCGTTGTACATTCAATAAAAAATGCATTAAGAGAATATAAACGAAAAAATAGCTGCATGATATTAAAGGAACTGTTAGAAAATCAGTTATCAGCTGTGGATGGTATAAGAGCTGCTATTGACCGTTTTGCAAATCGCCTTGAAAAAAAGGGTCATGAAGATCCGGTGAAAATACAAGAGGAAATAAAAGAGCTGAATGCGAAAATTACTGAAAAACAACAAAGCCTTATGAGGCTTACCGCAAAAGATCTTTCAGATGATAGTTTAAGTGAGAAAAACAACATTTATCGTGCAGAACAAGAATGGAAAAAAGCAAGAGATACCTATTATGAGGCAAGTGGAACTTATAAGTTTGCAAAAAAGGCAGACAAATTGAAAGAGTATGTAAAACATGTACGGGATAATACACTGAATCGGTTAAAAAGTTATATGGTGCGGGAGACAAATAGGAAACTTGAGGCATTAATTGACAATGATAAGATTGAAATTCGAAAAATTGATGGTTACCTTGTGTTGGAAGGAAAGGATGGGGCGAGTGAAGGACAGACCTTGGCAGTGGCCTATGCTTATATTGGAACACTGTTTGAGCATTCACCATTTGAGTTCCCATTTGTTGTAGATTCTCCAGCAGCTTCAATGGATCTCAGCGTACGGCGTGAGGTAGCGGAGATACTTCCGAAACTGTTTGAGCAGACTGTTATTTTTGTTACATCCGGGGAAAGAAGTGGATTTGCGGAAGTATTTTTTAAAAGAGATGATGTACAGTACTTAACTGTAAAAGGAGAAAAGAATGAGGCAATGAGACTTTACAATGGAAAAGAAGTGTTTGAAATATATCAGGAAAATGAAGAGAGGAAATCGTAATGCCATTTTTTTTACCAAGTAGATGCAGAACATTTTTTAAAAACATTTTCGATTCTCAAAATAGAGATGGTTCTAAATTAAAACTATATTTTGATGAATATTATTATTGTTTAATGGTAGGTCTTGCGTCTGGAAAGTATGATGAAAATGCTAAATTGGAAAAATCAGAGATTACAGATACATATCCGGAGGAATATATTGGGAGCAGAGACTACATTGCAGGACTTTTGGTTGCAACGGAACGGCAGAGACGAGGAATTTCAGAAAAGAATGGAAGAGCATTGGAACAACTGATGTCGGAATATGTAGATGCTACGTCTAAGACACATTTAAGCATGGCTGGAGAAAGAAGATTAAACCAATATGCGGCGAGAGGAATAGAAATTATGTATGATGTTATGTCTCCGCCGCCTGTTCGCCTGGAAGATTTTCTTGTAATGTACTTGAATGCGTTTCAGAGTGGAAAATTTACCGAAGAAAGATAAAAGAAAGATTTGCAGATTAAGTGACAAGTATCTACCTATATGCTAATATAAGAATGCTTAGAAATGGAGATGATGAGCATATGAATCAAGATCAGGAAAAGACTCAGAATGTGAATGAGAAGAAATATAGAGTGACCTCCTGGACGAAGTTGATCGAGGGGGCAAGTTTTGCTGAGAAAAAAATGGATTCCACATTGATAAAATATGGAATGACCATCATACCACAGGATATTATCCCGTTCTTTATGAGAAAAGAATTAAAGATGGGTGAGCAGGTCAGACTGACTTTGAACTATGACTCGTTTACATATGTGGGAAGCATTCAAAGAATACAGCCGGGAGGGCAGGTGCGGCTACAGTATGAGACCGCACTGAGAAAACACCTGGAAAAGAATCCACTTTATGGTCTAGGGGCGAAGATTCAGTTTTTTAGCGTTGACGATGATGAATATGAGATATATGTGGTACCGGGAGACGGCGACGAGGTAATTCTCGAAGACGAGTCAGATTTGAATGAGTTGCGATATGATGGCAGCGGCCCTATTTTTGAGCGTGTTTCAGTTACTAAAAAAGATTTTTCAGTTTTTGAGTTATCTCGCAGGTATGATAAGAAGAAGCTTATATTAGAGGTGGGATTTCAACGGCGTGAAGTTTGGAAAACAAGGCAGAAATGCGAGCTTGTTGAGAGCGTATTAATGGGACTTCCGCTTCCAGTCATCTATTTAAAGCAGCAGGAAGATTCGGTCTATGTGGTTGTAGATGGAAAACAACGACTTTCTGCACTTTTTTCCTATATGCGAGGAGAGTTTGCACTGAAAGGTTTGAAAATTCTTACATTTTTAAATGGAAAAAAATTTGATGACCTCACAGGAAATTTATCAATTTATCAGTCACAATTAGAAGACTACCAGATTTATTCTCATGTGATTCTGCCGCCAACCCCGGATGAGATTTTGTTTGACATTTTTGATCGCGTAAATCGTGGCGGAACACAGTTAAATAAGATGGAGATCCGGAATGCAATTTACAATGGAAAAGGCTTGAACATGCTAGTTACAGCTACAAAGACAAAGGAATTTGCAGATGCCACAAAGATTACATATGAAAAAGATATTCGAATGAAGGGATTGTATCTTTTAACGAGATCGATATCTTTCAACCTTTATTACAATGGAAAGTTGGATCAGAACGGAGAAAGGTATAAGTTCAAGGGCGATATGGACGCTCTCCAGGGAAGAGCCCTGCGCTATTTAAATGCGCTCTCAGAAAATGCACTTATTGATTATAAGAATAAAACAGTAAAGGATCTGCGGAGAATCTATGAAGTCCTTGGACCAAATGCATTCAGAAAGGAATTCGATGAATCAAAGCCAATCAACATGAATATGTTTGAAACATTGATGTATTTTATGATGAAGGTTCGAGATCGGGAGTTTTTATTTACGGGCGAGGAATTAAAAAATAAGATTCTGGATAAATTAAAAAAGGAAGAATATGCTCAGAATATCGGAGCCCGAAAGGACTCCCTGGAGAAGATAAACGCGAGATTCGCGGTGATGGATCATCTGATTGAAGAGGTGTGCAGATAATATGATTAAAGATCTCAAAATCCATGCATTTAAGTCTATAAAAGATCTGGAATTTGACTGTTCGGCATTGAATCTGTTTGTGGGAACGAATTCATCGGGCAAGTCATCCTGCCTGCAGGCGCTGCTTTTGTATGAACAGAATTTGAAGATGAGAGCGGGGCTGAACGGCAACTATATCTCTCTGGGGGAATTCCGTGAGATCCGGAATAATTATATGCCGAGGGAAGATATCCGGATCCAGATAGTTGGAGATAATACGGACGGGGAAGAGTTTGAGGATGGAATCAGACTGACAGAGACAGAGGATGGTTATGAAACGGTGCGCGAATTTGATTCGAAAAAAGTGAACAGGCCGTGTGGACCGGGAAGTGAAAGTCCGTTCTACACCGATTTTCACTACCTTTCCTGTCATCGGATTGGTGCACTGGATATTTATCAGAGAAACTTTAATCACTACAGCAAGTTCGGCAATAACGGCGAATTTGCCCTGGATTATCTTCTGGCCCATGGGACAACCGATCTTGTGGAAGAAGAACTCTGTGTAGACAGTGAAAATATTTCAAGGACATTGCTGGCCCAGGTAAATTATTGGCTGAAATATATTATAGGGACTGAGCTGGCGCTGCGGGAGATCCAGAAAACGAATTGTCTCCAAGTCACCTACAACAACAACCCGGCAAACGGCAACTCGGACGCAATGTACCGCCGCCCGGTAAATATTGGATCAGGCGTCAGCTATCTGATCAGCATCATTATTGCCTGCCTGGGAAGCGGGAGGAATTCTGTGATCGTCATGGAAAACCCGGAGATCCATCTGCATCCGAAGGCACAGTCAAGGTTGACGGAACTCTTGTATCGGACGGCCTGCTCAGGGCGTCAGTTGTTTGTGGAGACCCACAGTGACCATATTTTTAATGGACTGAGAGTGGGAATCAGCAGCAAAGGATGGGAGCAGGATAAGATACGGGTCAATTTCTTGGCGATGTCAAAAGATTATGAGACATGCTGCAATCCGATCAGGTTCGGGGAGTTCGGAAAGATCTGGGGAGAAAATCCAGATATGGACCTGAATGATCTGTTTGACCAGTTTGAGATCGACCTGGATCTGATGCTTGGAATCTAGGTGTTTTTCACATAAGAGGACAAAGAATGAACTATGTGATGAATGATTTTTCTCTGCGGGGGCAGTTTGAGGATGTAGATACATTTTTTGATTTGATTCGAGCTTATACTGGACCGGTTTTAAAGAAGATTGAGGCAGAGAAAGATGGAGTGGTATGGAAAAAGGAGACTTTCTGGCAGCAGGAAGTCTGTAATGGGATCACGCTGCAGAATCTTAACAAAAAAATGGCGAAGCTTGCACCGAACATGCGGCGGGAAGAACTGACATATCTGAAGCAGATGTTGATAAAACTGTACGCCCAGAATCCCCACTGGAGTGAGGCGGAAGATCCTCAGGTTCTGGCTGTTCGCTACGATTTTGATTCGGAGATGAGCAATGATTTCCCGACTATGAACTGTTTTATCAAAGCACACCAGCTGAGCGGACATATGATCTCGTTCGAGCATGAGGAATATCCAAACGGAACTCTGGTATTCTGGATCGAGCAGGACGGCGGGGAAGTACGATGCGAACTGGAAAATCTGCGGGATGTGACCTGGTGGGATGAGAAAGCCGCGATACGCAAATGGCCGCGGATCGCAGGCCTGTACCGCGTGGAGGTCCGGGCCCATGAGGTCGACCGCCATTGCCCGCATTTTCATGTGACGTATAACGAGTATTCAGCCTCTTTTGCAATCGAGAACGGTGAGATCCTGGAGATGGGAAAAGAGGAGATGCCGTCTGGCATGCGAAGTACGATTCAGAAATGGTATGCAGATCATGTCGGGGAGTTGAAAGCAGCCTGGGAGCTGTTACATAAGCCAATTGGCGATAAACAGAAATAGCTTGGAGATGAGGCAAAAAAACGGCCAGTATTGGATCGCTTGCGATGCTTGCATTCTTGATTTATGTAGGATATACTAAATAATGTCTGCGTATTTGATATGCGGGCATTATTTTCATTTATACGAGTAATGTGCCCTTAAAATGGGCTTTGCTATAATATTTTCGGAAGGATTTTTATGCTGAAAAGAGAAGACATAAAACATATATATGAGATCGTTCAGAGTCTCTTCCTGGCGGATGATATTCCGTGGGTCATCGGATATTCTGGGGGCAAGGACAGCACGGCGACGCTGCAGTTAGTGTGGTATGCGTTAGCGGAGCTGCCGGACTGGCAGCGGACAAGAAAGACAGTCCATGTGATCAGTACGGACACTCTTGTAGAGTCTCCGGTGATTGCACGCTGGGTAGAAAGATCTCTGGACTGCATTCGTGAGGAGTCCGCAAAACAGGGAATGCCGTTTGAAGTCCACCGCCTTACACCGAAGATCAACCAGACCTTCTGGGTCAACCTGCTGGGACGTGGGTATCCATATCC
>Ga0129311_1001720_pt1 | contig 14872 bp, 12 predicted proteins | sample Go1ome_FD_94435 | JGI IMG/M metagenome (GOLD analysis project Ga0129311, IMG submission 94435) | Western lowland gorrila individual fecal microbial communities from Wisconsin, USA - Go1022B metagenome | ecosystem: Host-associated > Mammals > Digestive system > Large intestine > Fecal | place... | reverse complement strand
CGGCGTCCAGAAAAACGTGGGGCCCGCCGGCATGTCCATCGCCATCATCCGGGAGGACCTGCTGCGGGAGGACCTGCCCGCGTTCGTGCCCACCTACCTGCGCTATAAGACCCACGCCGACGCCGACTCCCTGTACAACACCCCCAACTGCTGGGCCATCTACTGCTGCGGCAAGGTGTTCAAGTACCTGCTGAAAAACGGCGGTCTTTCGGCCATGGCCGCCCGGAACGAGGAGAAGGCCGCCGTGCTGTACGACTTCCTGGACCAGAGCCGCTTTTTCACCGGTGCCGTCCGGAAGGAAGACCGCTCCCTCATGAACGTGCCCTTCGTCTCCCCCTCCAAGGAGCAGGACGCCGACGTGGTGGCCGCCAGCAAGGCTGCCGGCTTCGACAACCTGAAGGGCCACAAGTCCGTGGGCGGTCTCCGGGCCTCCATTTACAACGCCATGCCCAAGGAGGGCGTGGAGGCCCTGGTGGCATTTTTGAAAGCCTACGAGGCAGAGCACCTGTAACCTTCCAATCACCAAAAAAAGCAGCTGTGGGAGCTCTCACAGCTGCTTTTTTGTTTAAAGGCGTTCCAAGATCCGCTTCTTATACGCCAAAAACTCCGGTGTCAGATTGAAATCCTTCCGCCGGGGCTTTGGCTCCCGGATGACGATCTCGTCGGTGACCCGTCCGGGCTTCCCCGTCAGGAGATAAATGCGGTCCGACAGCAAAATCGCCTCGTCGATGTCATGGGTGATGAACAGGGTGGACAGGCGGATACGCTCCATCACATCCAGATACCAGTCGTGGATGGCGCTTTTCGTCAGGGTGTCCAGGGCGGAAAAGGGCTCGTCCAGCAGCGCCACGTTCTGAGAGAACAGATACGTCCGCAGCAGTGCCGCCCGCTGGCGCATACCGCCGGAGAGCTGAGCGGGATACTTCCGCTCCGTACCCTCCAGGCCGAATTCCGGGAACAACGCCGCCGCCTTGACCCGGGCCTCCCGCTTCTTCTCCCCCCGCAGCAGCAGGGGCAGGGCCACATTGTCCTGGATGGTGCGGTAGGGCAGCAGCAGGTCCTTTTGCAGCATATAGCTGATGCGGCCGGGCTTGCCCGTCACATCCTCCCCGTCCAAAAACACCTGTCCCTTGTCCGGCTCCACCAGGCCGGAGATGATGTTGAACAGGGTGGTCTTTCCGCCGCCGCTGACGCCCAGCAGGCACACCAGCTCTCCCTGCCGCAGGGTGATGGAGATGTCCTCCAGAACAGAGGCGCCGTCAAAGCACTTGCTGACGCCCCGCACCTCCAGCTTTTCCATCTCAGGCCTCCGGCAGGAAGTCGTTGGTGAAGCCGGCGTTGGGGTCAATGTCGCCCTTTTCCAGCAGGTCATTGTCATTGAGCCACGTAAAGTAGGCGCTCCACCGCTCCGGATCGATCTCACCCCAGCGGGAGGCATCGGCGGTGTACTGCTCCGCCAGGTACTTCTGGCTTGCCACCACCAGGTCCTGGCTGTCCTTCAGCTCCGGCGCCGCCGCCATGAGGATGTCCGCGGCCTCCTCCGGATGCTCCGCCGCGAACTGGTAGCCCTTGCTCACCGCCGCCATAAAGGCCTTGGCAGTGTCCGGGTCCTCCTCCAGAAAGCTGTCATTGGCAATGATAAGGGGCGTGTAGTAGTCAAAGACCGGATCGATGTCCTTCAGGGCGAAGAAATCCGTCTCCAGCCCCGCCACCTGGCAGGCGATGCCCTCCCAGCCGTAGAACACCCAGATGGCGTCCACGGAGCGGCTTTCCAGGCCGGACACGGCGTCTGTCACCGTGGAGGGAATCAGCTCCACCTGGTCAAAATTACCACCGTCGCTCTCCACCACCTGCCGCAGCACGGCCTTTTCCACAGCCTGGTCCCAGGTGGCGTATTTGTGACCCTCCATGCCCTTGGGCCGGTCCATGCCCTCTCCCTTCCGGGAGATGATGCCGGCGGTGTTATGCTGCAGCACCGCCGCCACAGCCGTGATGGGCATGGGGGAATCGCCGCCAAGAGCGTCGGCCATCTTGCCCTGGGCGGACACGCCGAATTGGGCCTGACCGGAAGCGACCATCATCTCGGCGCCATCCTCGGCAGGCTGGACCACCTTCACACTGAGGCCCGCCTCCTCAAAGTAGCCGTTGGCAATGGCGGCGTATACGCCGGTATGATTGGTGTTGGGGGTCCAGTCCAGCACGAAGGTCAGTTCCTTCAAACCGGCTTCCTCCCCGCCGGTCTTTTTCGCGCCGCAGCCGGCCAGGCTTAGGGTCAGTGCCGCCGCCAGCAGCAGGGCGGTGATCTTTGTTCTTTTCATGATCTTTGTTCTTTTCATATGTTGGGTCCCTTTCTTTCAAAATCAAGATTTTTTATCCAGATGGCGGTACGGCGTGCACAGCCGCTCCGCCAGGTCCACCGCCGCCATCAACGCCAGGGAGATGGCGGAGATAAGAAATATGACGGCGAACATTTTGTCAAAGGCAAAGGCCTTTTTCACCCGGGTCATATAGACACCCAGGCCGCCGAAGCCGCCCAGCCACTCGGCGATGACCGCTCCCACCACGGCATAGGCCGCGGCGATCCGCAGGCCCGAGAAAAACTGCGGCACGGCGGAGGGGAGCTTGATGTACCGGAAGATCTTCCAGCGTCCGGCTCCCATGGAGCGCAGCAGGTCGATGGAGTCCCGGTCCACCGCCCGGAAACCGTCCAGCACGCCCACAGTCACCGGGAAGCAGGAGGACACTACAATCAAAATGATCTTGGGCGTCATCTCGTAGCCGAACCACAGCACCAAAAGGGGCGCGATGGCCACCGAGGGGATGGTCTGCAAAATCACCAGGATGGGATAGATGGCCCGGTACAAAAAATCAAAGGTATCCATGAGCACCGCCAGGAAAAATCCGATGACCGTGCCCAGGGCCAGGCCGTAAAACGCCTCCTGCAGGGTGATACAGCTGTGCTCCCACAGCTGGGGCGCATCCGTCCAGAACGCCCGGACCACATCCGTGGGCGCCGGCAGCATATAGGCCGGCACAAGGCCGCTGGCGGACACTGCCTGCCAAGCTGCCAGCAGCAGGCCGACAGCCAGGATGGCCGGTCCTTTCCGTCCCAGGACCGCCCGTATGGTCTTCATAAAGCGCACCCCACCTCCTTCGCGAAAAATGCCTTCGCCGTTCATTCCGGCGAAGGCATTTCAATCGTTTTGCAACGTATTCGGTATGCTCCCTACGCTGGCATGATCCAGATCAGGTGTAATGGGTCACGGAAAACATCCGCCTCTCAGCCCGTCCCTTCGGGCTCCCCTGTTGTCAGTTTGTTAGTTTATGGCATTTTCCCTGTTTTGTCAACCCAAAACAAGTCCATTATTTCACCCGGACCAGTTCCGCCACCGTCTCCACATGGCGGGTGCCGGGGAACATATCCACGGCGCAGGCGCGGACGGCCTGGTAGCCCAGCTCCGCGAAGAGCTTCACATCCCGGCCCAAGGTGGCGGGGTCGCAGGAGACATACACTACCCGCTCCGGCCCCATGGCCGCCACGGAGACGATGACCTCCGGGCTGAGGCCCTTCCGGGGCGGGTCCACGGTGATAACGTCCGGCCGCAGGCCGTCCTGCTCCAGCTTGGCGGCGATGTCCGCCGCGTCACCGCAGAAAAATTCCGCGTTTTCAATGCCGTTGCGCGCCGCGTTTTCCTTGGCGTCCGCGATAGCAGGGGGCACGATCTCCGCGCCGATGACCTGTTTCGTCTTCGCCGCCATGCAGAGGGTGATGGTGCCGGTGCCGCAGTACAGGTCCAGCACCGTTTCCTCCCCCGTCAGTCCGGCAAACTCCAGGGCCTTGCCGTACAGCACCTCCGCCTGGTCCCGGTTCACCTGGTAAAAGGAGGGGACGGACAGCTTGAACCGGAGACCGCAGAGGGTGTCCATCAGGAAATCCTGTCCCCAGAGGGTACGGTACTTTTCTCCCAGGATGACGTTGCCCTTTTTTGTATTCGTGTTCAGCACCACACCCACGGTCCTGGGCGCCGCCGCCCGGATGAAAGCCACCAGTTCCGGCTCCCGGGGCAGCTGCTTGCCATTGGCCACCACGCAGCAAAGGCTCTCACCTTTTCGGTTCACCCGAACGTAGATATGCCGCACCAGGCCCTTGCCGGTGCGCTCATCATAGGCGGAAATTTTATACCGCCGCATCCAGTCCCCCACGGCCTTGGCCGTTTTGTCGGAGGTCTCTGACTGGATGAGACAGCAGTCCACGCCCACCACCTGGTGGCTGCGGGCCTTGTAAAAGCCGATGGTACCGCCGGGGCCCACGGGGTACTGGCTCTTGTTGCGGTAGTGGGTGGGGTCCTTTGCCCCCAAAATCTCCTCCACCTGGAGGTCCGTGCCTCCCAGGCGGGTCAGGGCGTCCTGGACCCGCTGGCGCTTGGCCCACAGCTCCTCCGTGTAGCTCATGTGCTGGAAGTCACAGCCGCCGCACTGGCCGAAATAGGGACACTCCGGCTTCGTCCGCTCCGGGGATGCTTTGCGGAGCTTTACCACCTCGCCGGCGGCGCAGGTCTTCATGACCTTTGTAATGCGCAGGTCGATCTCCTCCCCCCGCACCGTACGGGGGACGAACACCACGGCGCCGTCCAGGCGCACGATGCCAAGGCCCTCGCTGGAGTAGCCCTCCACGGTGCCGGTATAGATGCTGTTTTCTTTTAACTGTTCCATATGGTTCCTCGGTTTTCACACAGCCATCAGCATGGCTGGGGGATTGCACCCCCCATTTTCTTTTTTCTTGAAAAAGAAAACGGGCCGTGCACGGTCCAAAAGAAAAACGCTTTTCGTCCAAACTTGCCCGTTCGGGCAAGTTTGGGGATGCGGACGGCTGTCAGCCAGCTTTCCGCAGACTTGCCCAGCTCCATTCAGGTGCGCTGAAACGCTCTTATCAAATTACACTTATGCCGCAAGTTGTGACGCTTCCGCAAATTCCGGGGTGCTTATCGCAGCGCCCCACTTTTAGCCCCGCTGCCGCTCCGTTGGGGGAGTTTCCAAAGAGGGGGCCGCAGCCCCCTCTTTGTGTCGTTTGAAGGGGTGGTCCAGGAGGGGGAGACCGAAATCCCCCTCCAATGTCTCTCTTTGACCGGGCGCGGCCGTTTCTCTCTCCAAGAGAGAAATGGGGGCGCATCTGCCCAACGCCCATCGGCGTTGTCACTTCCGCCTCTCGCTGCGGCCAACGAGATAATCCAATGACACCTGAAAGCAATCTGCCAGTGTCAGTAATCCCTGAAAGTCCGGATACCGCTTTCCTTCTTCATAATACCGATAAGCCCGGTCCGAAATCCCCAGCTTTTCCGCTAAGTCTTTCTGCGATATCTTATATTCTGTTCGTAACTCTTTCAAACGAACCGCAAAATTTTCCATTCTTTTCTCCTTGGCAGGAACTATATGTTCCTGTATAATAAGAACATAAAGTTCCGTTTGGAGGTATCTCTCATGACCCCATTGATGAATCTCCTCTACGACTCCGCCTTGGACACCGGCTTCACCACCCGGCTGACCACGCCGGAATACCGGAACATCAACAACCTCCTGGACCGCCTGTCAGGCGACCTCCGCGGCTCCCTCACCCCGGACGCCCGGGACACCTTCAAAAAGTATCACGACGTCCTGGAGGAGCAGCGGCAGCTGGAGCTGGAGGCCATGTTCCTCTCCGCCTTCGCCCTTTGCCGGGAGCTGGGATAAGCTCACGCCTCCCACTTCTCCAGCAGCTGGCGCAGCTGGTCGGCGAACCGGGCCAGGGACTTGTTGTCCCGGCCCTTGCTGCGCTTGATGGACGCCATGAGCATCTCGCCCACAGCCACCAGCCGCTCGTAAGCCGCGCTGGACTTGGCACCGCCGGCGGTAAAGCTCTTGACCTTCCGCTCCGGCAGGTAGCCCTTTTGCACCACGGTGTCGGCGATGAGGTCATAGACCTCCGTATACTGAGGCGCATGGGCCGTGAAGCCCAGTCCGGTCACCGTCTGGGCAAAGAAAGGCGCCACCTCCCGGTCGCCGTGGACCACGAAAACATGCTGGGGCTTCGGTTCCTTGAAATCGGAGATCCAGCTGATGAGGTGGTCCCGGTCCGCGTGGGAGGAAAGGCCCTGGAAATTCACGATCTCGGCGTTGACGGCGATCTCCTCGCCGAAGAGCTTCACGCTTTTGGCGCTCTCCAGCAGGGTACGGCCCAGGGTGCCCTCCCCCTGGTAGCCCACAAACACCACAGTGCACTCCCTCCGCCAGAGGTTATGCTTCAGGTGGTGGCGGATGCGGCCGGCGTCGCACATGCCGGAGGCGGAGATGATGACCTTGGGCGTGGGGTCCATGTTCAGGGCCTTGGACTCCTCACTGGTCTCCGTCATCCGGAGATTGGTGAAGTTAAACATATGGGTGCCGTCCTGCACCAGGGCCAGGGCATCCTCATCCAGGTAGCCATGCAGGTTGCCGGTAAAAATGGTGGTGGCCTTTTTCGCCAGGGGAGAGTCGATATACACCGGGAAGTCCGGGTTGGACTTTACCATCCCCTTATCCTTGATCTCCCGAATGAAGTACAGCAGCTCCTGGGTGCGGCCCACGGCGAAAGAGGGAATGACCACGTTGCCGCCCCGGGCGATGGTCTTGTCGATGATATCCGCCAGGTCATCGGTATAGCTCCACGCCTCCGTGTGGTTGCGGTCGCCGTAGGTAGATTCCATGACCACGTAGTCCGCCCCGTGGATGTGGACCGGGTCCCGGATGATGGGCTGATTGACGTTGCCCAGGTCACCGGAGAACACCAGCCGCTTGGCAGTGCCGTTCTCCTCCGCGTCCACGACGATGCTGGCGGAGCCCAGCAGATGGCCGGCATCCACAAATTCCACCGTCACGCCGTCAAACAGCTCCACCTTTTCCCCATATTCGCAGGTGGTCATGAACTCCCGGACGCGGGAAGCATCCTCGATGGTGTACAGCGGCTCTACCCGGGGGGCGCCGGAGCGCTCCGCCTTGCGGTTTTTCCACTCGGCGTCCTGTTCCTGGATGTGGGCGGAGTCCAGCAGCATGATGTCCAGCAGGTCCGCCGTCAGGCGGGTGGTGAGGATGCGGCCCTGAAAGCCCTGCTTGATGAGCATGGGGATGCGGCCGGAGTGGTCGATGTGGGCATGGGTCACCAGCACGCAGTCGATGCTGCCCGCCGCGAAGGGAAACTCCGCGTTGGACACCTCGTCCCGTCCCTGCTGCAATCCGCAGTCCACCAGGATGCGCTTGCCATTCACTTCCAGACAGTGGCAGCTGCCGGTCACGCACTGGTCAGCGCCGAAAAAGCTGAGCTTCATAGGGAACCCTCCTTGTCGTTCTGAATCCGCCGGGTCTTTTTTCTTGGTCTCATTGTACCATGCCCCATGGAAAAGCACAATCGACGTTTTCGGGAAAATGTCCGGTTTTAATGGTTCCACCGCCCCGAAAAAACATCCGCCGCCGTCAGGTGCTCTCTTTTGCGGAGAACCGGGCGGGAAAACGTTTTTCAATTGTGAACTTTTTGAGAAATTCCCGTTTTTCTTTGCAATCTCTGGCTTTTTGTGGTATGCTATGCTTGCTTTTTTATGAGCCGCGAAAATTTCTTCCCTTTCTCAGGAAAGAGCCGAAAACGGAAAGGATGTTTTATACTTATGGGTCTGATGAAAAAACTGTTTGGCGATTACAGTTCCCGGGAGCTGAAATCCATCTATCCCATCGTGGATAAGATCGAGGCCATGGCCGATGAGTACAAGGCCATGACCGACGCCCAATTGCAGGCAAAAACCGCCGAGTTCAAGGCGCGCCTCCAAAACGGCGAAACGCTGGACGATATTCTGCCGGAGGCCTTTGCCACCGTGCGGGAGGCCGCCGACCGCGTGCTGGGAATGCGCCCCTACCGGGTGCAGCTGGTGGGCGGCATCGTGCTGCACCAGGGCCGCATCGCCGAGATGAAGACCGGTGAAGGCAAGACCCTGGTGGCCACCCTCCCCGCCTACCTCAACGCCCTGACGGGCCGGGGCGTCCACATCGTCACCGTCAACGACTATCTGGCCAAGCGCGACAGCGAGTGGATGGGCAAGGTCCACCGCTTCCTGGGGCTGAAGGTGGGCCTCATCGTCCACGGCCTTACCAACAAGCAGCGCCAGGAGGCCTATGCCGCCGATATCACCTATGGCACCAACAACGAGATGGGCTTCGATTACCTGCGGGACAACATGTGCATCTACTCCAGCGAGCTGGTGCAGCGGGGTCATGCCTTTGCCATCGTGGACGAGGTGGACTCTATCCTCATCGACGAGGCCCGCACCCCCCTCATCATCTCCGGCCAGGGCGACAAGTCCACCCAGTTGTACGACATGGCGGAGATGTTCGTCTCCCGCCTGAAAAAGCAGGTGGTGGTCCAGGTGGACAACAAGGAGGAAGAAGACGTCAATATCGACGCCGACTATGTGGTGGACGAAAAGGCCAAGACCGCCACCCTCACCGCCCGGGGCATCTCCAAGGCGGAGGAATTCTTCCACGTGGAAAACCTGTCCGACCCCTCCAACTCCACCCTCAGCCACCACATCAACCAGGCCCTGAAGGCCCATGGCACCATGAAGCGGGACGTGGACTACGTGGTGAAGGACGGCGAGGTCATCATCGTGGACGAGTTCACGGGCCGCCTCATGTTCGGCCGCCGCTACTCCAACGGCCTGCACCAGGCCATCGAGGCCAAGGAGCATGTCAACGTCAACAGCGAGAACAAGACCCTGGCCACCATTACCTTCCAGAATTATTTCCGCCTGTACGACAAGCTGTCCGGCATGACCGGTACCGCCATGACGGAGCAGGAGGAGTTCGGCACCATCTACAACCTGGACATCGTGGAGATCCCCACCAACCGCCCCAACCAGCGCGTGGATCACCACGATGTGGTGTACAAAACCGAGGCAGGCAAGTTCCGGGCCGTCATCGCCCAGATCAAGGAGTGCCACGCCAAGGGCCAGCCTGTACTGGTGGGCACTGTGTCCATTGAGAAAAACGAGCTTTTGAGCCATCTGCTGGCCCGGGAGGGCATCGCCCACAACCTCCTCAACGCCAAGAACCATGAGAAGGAAGCCGAGATCGTGGCCCAGGCCGGCAAGCTGGGCGCCGTCACCGTGGCCACCAACATGGCCGGTCGCGGCACTGACATCATGCTGGGCGGCAACGCCGAGTACCTGGCCAGGGCCGACCTGGTGAAGGCCGGTTATTCCGAAGAGGTCATCGTGGACGCCACCGGCTACGCCGATACCGACAACGCCGACATTCTGGCCGCCCGGGCCCTGTTTGCCCAGAAGCTGGCCCAGCACAAGGCGGAGATCGCCAGCGAGGCCGAACAGGTCCGCGCCGCCGGCGGATTGTTCATCATCGGCACCGAGCGCCACGAGTCCCGCCGCATCGACAACCAGCTCCGCGGCCGTGCCGGCCGCCAGGGCGACCCCGGCGAGACCCGGTTCTACATCTCTCTGGAAGATGACCTCATGCGCCTGTTCGGCGGTGAGCGCATCACCAACATGATGGAGAAGTTCGACCTGGACGAGGACACCCCCATCGAAAATAAGATGCTCACCAAGGCCATCGAAAACGCCCAGACCACCGTGGAGTCCCGGAACTTCCAGTCCCGGAAATCCGTGCTGGAATACGACGATGTCATGAACAAGCAGCGGGAAATCATCTATGCCCAGCGCCGTCAGGTGCTGGACGGCAAAGACCTGAAGGAGACCGTGCTGAACATGATGCGCACCTCCATCGCCGACCACGTGGCCCTGGCCTTCGGCGAGCAGGCTTCCCTGGACGCCGCCGGTTACCGGGAGATGCTGCGGGGCCTGGAGGGCACCTACTTCCTGCCCGGCGCCGTGCAGATCCCCGAGGCCGACATTCCCGCCAAGACCCCGGAGGACTTCACCGACGCCTTTGTCCAGGCCGCCGAGGCCACTTACGAGGCCAAGGAGGCCGAGATCACACCGCCCATCATGCGGGAGCTGGAGCGGGTCATCATGCTGCGTGTGGTGGATGAATACTGGATGGACCACATCGACGCCATGGATGACCTGAAGCAGGGTATCCGCCTGCGGGCCTACGCCAACACCGACCCCGTCATCGCCTACAAGCAGGAGTCTTTGAGCATGTTTGAGGAGATGGTCTCCGCTATCCAGAGCGAGACCGTCCGCCGGCTGTACTCCGTCCGTCTGAAGAAGGACGAGGAGGTCAAGCGGGAGCGGGTTGCCAAGGGCATGGTGGAAAACGTGGGCGGCGACGGCACTCAGCCCAAGAAGCAGCCCAAAAAGTCCGTGAAAATCGGCCGCAACGATCCCTGCCCCTGCGGCAGCGGCCTGAAGTGGAAAAAGTGCACCTGCAAGGAGTATCACGACCAGTGATGCTCCGGTCGGTGCGGCCGATGCGAGCGTCAGCGAGCCGCGCCGGAAGGCGCGTCCAAGCGTTTTGATGCGCAGCATCAAAACCTTGCCGCAGGCAGGCTTCGCCTGCCGAGGATGTTCTATCGGAAGGGCTCCCGTGCGGCAGTGCCGCATGGGACACGCAACGATCCCTGCCCCTGCGGCAGCGGCCTGAAGTGGAAAAAGTGCACCTGCAAGGAGTATCACGACTGACGTTTCGAAGGGGAGCAGGCTTCCCCTCGACCTTCCCCAACTCGTCAGAACAAGCTACACTTTGCTCGCCCCGCCCTTTGGGCAGGTCTCTCCCCGTTTCGCTTGTTCTTCCTCTCCCCACCGAATCCACTTCGCTGGGCTTCGGCGGTGCCCCCAACGCGCTGGTGGACGCCGCCCAAGTCGGCTGGGGCAAGGCATTTTCGCCATGTACACGCCGCGGCGAAAATGATTCAAATTTCTCTTTTGTCTTCGGCAAAAGAACCGGGGAGTATCCTCTGGACCCTTTATGAAATCATGTCCCCTGTTCTCCAACTGCCGGAGGGCAGGGGACGTTTTTCTGTTGGAAAGGAGTGCTCTATGAAAGACAGCGACGGCATTCTGGCACTGTTGCAGGACATCAAGGAAATGCTGTTTGGGATTGCCCTGCTGCTGACCGGCATCGCCCTTTGCCTCGTAGGCGCCGCGGTAAACGGCTGGCCGGGAATGCTGCTGGCCATCGTGGGCTTCATCGTGGTCGTGGCCGGTCTCGGCTATGTCCACCATGGCTACACCCATCATGAAGTTGTGGAAAAACCAGACTGAGCTGGAGGTCTTTATGCCTTTTGATACCCACCGGGAAAACAGCCTTACCTGGCTGACTTCCCCCCTGCTGGAAGGCGTCTGCCACGGGTTTTCCACCCGTAACGGCGGCGTCAGCCCGGCGCCCTTCGATTCTTTGAACCTGCGGACCGGCTGCACTGACAGTTCGGAAAACCTGCGGGAAAATTTTCGCCGCTTCTGCGGTGTCATCGGCGCGGACCACCGCCGTGTGGTCCTGGCCAAGCAGGTCCACGAGACCACCGTCCGCCGCTGCACGGTTTCAGACGCCGGCAAGGGCCTGTGGTCGGAGCGGGACTACACCGCTGACGCCCTCATTACCAGCGAAAGGAACCTGCCTCTGGCGGTCTTCTCTGCCGACTGCGGCATCATTCTACTGTATGACCCGGTCCACCCGGCCATCGGCGCCATCCATGCCGGCTGGCGGGGCTGCGCCGGCGGCATCGTGGAAAAAACCGTGCGGGAGCTGGAGCGGGCATACGGCTCCCGCCCCGGAGACCTGCTGGCCGCCGTCGGCCCCTGCATCGGCCAGTGCTGCTTTGAAACGGACGGCGATGTGCCTGTTGTCATGACCGCCGCTCTGGGCGAAGCCGCCGAACCTTATTTGGAGCGGCGGGGCGCCAAGTGGCATGTGGACCTGGCGGGGCTCAACCGTCAGTGGCTGCTGAAGGCCGGCGTCCTGCCGGAGCACATTGACATGTGCGGCCTCTGCACCGCCTGCCGGCCGGACCTGTTCTGGTCCCACCGGAAAATGGGCGAGGCCCGGGGCGTCCAGTGCGCCATGGTCTCCCTCACCTGATATCCCGCCGGGAGGTACCCTATGAAATACCGCTTTTTGAAAACCCTATGCATCCTGTGCCTGGTACCACTTCTGCTGACCGGCTGCTGGTACGAGGATACGGAGGAGCCGGACAGCGGCCAGCTACTGGTCTCCCAGGATCAGGCAGAACCCAAGCAGGAAGATGTTATCCTGCCCACCGGCTTCACCCTCCCCTATCTGCCCGACCAGACCATGGATCCCGTCACCTGTGCCGACGGGATGCAGCAGGTGGTGGGCGCCCTGCTGTACGAAGGGCTGTTCCAGCTGGATGAACACCTGGAGCCCCAGCAGGTCCTCTGCTCCGGTTACACCTATGACCCGGAGACGTACACGTATGTATTCACGCTCCGCACCGGCGTTACCTTTACCGACGGTACGGCCCTGACGGCGAGCGATGTGGTCCAGACCCTGCGGCGGGCTGTGTCCTCTGCCCGATACGGTGCCCGGCTGAAAAACGTGGCCTCCATCACTGCTGGGGAGGGGAACGTCACCGTGGTCCTCACCGGCCCCGGCACCGGCCTTGCCGCCCTGCTGGACATTCCCATCGTCAAGTCCGGCACGGAAGCCGCCGCCTTCCCCACCGGCACCGGCCCCTACGCCTATTCCGGCGAGGGCGGACCCCATCTCACCGCCAATCAGCATTGGTGGCAATCCGCTAAGGTCCCGGTGGAGGCCATCGGCCTCTCCGCCGCCGAGGACCGGGACACCATGCTCTACCAGTTCACCTCCCACGACATTCAGCTCATCACCGCCGATTTGACAGGCACCGCTCCCGTCAGCGTCACCGGCAGCATCAGCTTTCAGGACGCGGACACCACCATTTTGCAGTACGTGGGCTTCAACACGCAAAAGGCCCCCTTTGACAGCGCCGCCCTGCGGTCCGCCCTGAGTCTTGGCATCAACCGTGCTTCCGTGGTCGGCGCCTACCTCTCTGGCCACGGCACCGCCGCCCAATTCCCCATCTCCCCCGTCTCCCCCCTGTACCCGTCGGAGCTGGAGGAGACCTACTCCTACGACGCCTTTTCCGCCGCTATGGCGGAGGCGGGCTTTGCCTCCGGCAGCGCCCGCACGGTCACGCTGCTGGTGAACAGCGAAAACAGCTTCAAGGTCTCCGCCGCGGAGCAGATCGCCCGGAGCCTCTCCGCCTTTGACCTGAATATTGAGGTCCGGGCCCTGCCTTGGGAGGAGTACACCGCTGCCCTGGCAGCCAGAGACTTCGACCTTTATTACGGCGAGGTAAAGCTCACCGCTGACTGGGACCTGTCAGCCCTCCTGGGTACCGGCGGTTCCCTGAACTACGGCGGCTGGTCCAGCGCCCAGACGGACCAGCTTCTGGCAAGCTGCGCCGCCGCTTCGGACCGGGGCGCCGCTCTGAAAAACCTGTGCGCCCACCTGCGCCAGCAATCTCCCATCCTGCCGGTGTGCTTCAAATCCACCTCCGTCCTGGTGCAGACCGGGGTGGTGGAGGGCCTGAAGCCCACCATGACCAATCCCTTTTACGACCTGACCACCTGCACCATCCACCTGCGGAAGGAGTAAAAAAGAAGGACGCTGCGCGTCCTTCTTTTTTGTTCAGCGGTGGTTGTTGCGGTTGCTCTTGCCGGTGATCTCCTCCACGGCGATGCACCAGACGGCCGTGCGGCCCAGGCTGGCATCCATGGCGGCGTCAAAGCCGTCCATGTGGCTTGGCGCGTAGCGCCGGCACAGCAGCCGCAGGGCCTCCGTCTTCTCCCGCGCATCCGTCAGCTCCCGGGCGGTACCGAAGGCCACGGCGGAGGCATACAGGGTGGTGTACCGCTCCGGCAGCACTTGATTCTCCCCTACGCAGGTAAGGCACACCCGTGGATGGAGCCGCAGGCTCTCCGCCTTCCGCCCCGCCATGGCGCTGTGGAAATAGATGTTCCGCCCTTCCCGGACCACATTCACCGGCAGGCAGTAGGGGGTGCCGTCCTCCGCCGTCATGGCTATCACGGCGTACTCGCAGCGGTCCACCACCTCCCAGGCAAAGTCCTCCGTCATCTGGCGGTCTTTTCTGCGCATCTCCATTTGCATGTTCTCCTTTTTCGCCAGCAGGGCCAGCTTCTGCCCCCTGGTCAGTTTTTTCAAGGCCGCCTCCCGCCGCAGGGCGGCGGAGCGGTCCGGCAGCTCCTCTTGGTACACCAGCTCTACCGGCAGGCGGCTGCGGGTGTATTTGGCGCCCTTTCCGCTTTGGTGGACTGTCACACGCCGGGACACATCGCTGGTGCTGCCGGTGTACAACGAGCCGTCCCCGCAGCGGAGCATATACACGTAATACGCCATGGCCCCTCCGTCACAGCCAGAGGCCCACGGCCCGCACCGGGGCGCCGTCGGCTTGTTCATAGTGCAAAGGCAAGGCGCAGAAGGTAAACAGTTCCCTGCCCACGGCAGCCAGGTTGGTGAGGTTCTCCACGATAACTTGCCCACCGCCCAGCAGCCGCCGGTGAATGGGAAGGGCCCCGTCCCCCACAGGGTCCACACTGACGGTGTCCAGTCCCACGCCCTTTTTGCCGGAGGCCAGGAGGTAGTCCACCACATCCTCCCCCGGCACGGGATAGCCTTCAAAGTAGGCCGCCTGTCCCCAAAGGCGGTCCCATCCGGTGTGGAACAGCAGAAACTCCGCCCGGTCCGCCGCGTCCTGGACAGGGGCCAGGACATCCATGTGCAGCACAGCCCCGGCACCGGCACAGGGGACCACCAGCGCCGTGCCCGCGAACCGCTCCGGCGGCAGGGCATCCAGCGTGGCCCCGGCCGGGAACAGGTGGGCGGGAGCGTCCATGTGGGT
>Ga0129311_1001717_pt1 | contig 14909 bp, 14 predicted proteins | sample Go1ome_FD_94435 | JGI IMG/M metagenome (GOLD analysis project Ga0129311, IMG submission 94435) | Western lowland gorrila individual fecal microbial communities from Wisconsin, USA - Go1022B metagenome | ecosystem: Host-associated > Mammals > Digestive system > Large intestine > Fecal | place... | reverse complement strand
CGACCATGCCTATATGCCCATCGGCAATCTGGTGCAAAGAGGCGGTTTCGATGCGGTTGCCGCCTATTATGAAAAACTCGGCGAACCGTTCCAGAAGGCTTTCCGCGATATGCTGGTCTTTGACGCGGTGATCTGCAACACAGACAGGCACTACGGCAATTTCGGCTTCATGGTCGACAACAAAACCAACACCATCGCAGCGCCCGCCCCGCTCTTTGACCACGGAAATTCTCTGTTCAATCAGGCAGGGCCGGAGGATTACGAAAGCGCAGAAGCATTTCAACAATACATCGACACGCTCGTTCCGTGCGTATACGACGACTTTTTCGCTACCGCCAAACGCTTTATGACCGACGAAAACCGAGAACAGCTCCGAAAGCTGCTGGGCTTTCGGTTTAAGCGGCATGTGCGGTATAATCTGCCGCCCAAGAGATTAAGGCTCATGGAGGAACAGGTTCGGAAGAGGGCGATGAGGTTGCTGGAAAACAAAGGATAAGCTGAAAAAATTCATAAAGAATCCGTTTTCGTCGACTAGTCGGCGGGGACAGATTCTTTAGCGCATTAACTTGCGAAGTGTAGCATATCATGCTAAAATGTTGAATAGCATCTAAAGCTCATCTGCAACGAAATATTTGGCAAAAGCAATAATATTGCGACATTTATTTGGCAAAAAAGGTGTTCCCCGGATGTACGCACATCAATAAGCAATGCGCATGAATTCATCCTTGTTTATGCTAAAAATCCAGAATTATTTAAAGAATCACGCCATTTACTTCCATTGACACAAGCCCAAACAAAGCAATTTTCCAACCCTGATAACAATCCCCGCGGTCCTTGGAAGGCAAACGACTTTACCGCACCCGGTTTTCGTCCTAATCAAATGTATGAAATTACGCTTCCATCTGGCAGAACAATCACGCCTCCTAAAGGTAGGTGTTGGCGCGTAACTAAAGAGATACAGAACAGTCATGATTTCAATCGAACTACGCAGGAGTGAAAAGAAAATGCAGCAACCGTTGACTTGTGTTGAAATATGCGCTGGCGCCGGTGGACAGGCTTTGGGGCTTGCAATGGCAGGCTTTGTCCATGTTGCGCTTGTCGAGTATGAAGAAGATTATTGCAAAGTATTAAAGCAGAATCGCCCGGAGTGGAACGTCATTTGCGCAGATGTTCACGATTTTGACGGACGCCCATACCACGGTGTCGATCTGCTGGCTGGCGGCGTTCCATGCCCGCCTTTCTCCGTTGCAGGAAAGCAGCTCGGTCAGGAAGACGAAAGAGACCTCTTCCCGGAAGCCATTCGGCTTATCAAAGAAATTCAACCGCGTGCTGTCATGCTTGAAAATGTCCGCGGTTTTCTTGATCCGGGCTTTGATGAATACCGTGACCACATTTTTACGTCGATTCAAAAGCTCGGCTATGTAACCCATATCAAGCTCTTGAACGCCTCTGATTACGGTGTTCCACAGCTACGTCCCAGGGTGGTTATCATCGGCATTCGGAAGGATCAGATCGGAGCATTTGCCTATCCTGATGAACAGCCAGATAGCGCCCCGACCGTTGGCAATACGCTCTGTGATTTGATGGCACAGAACGGATGGGAAGGTGCGAAGCAGTGGGCATCTAATGCAAACCGAATCGCTCCGACCCTTGTAGGCGGCTCCAAGAAGCATGGTGGCCCTGACCTTGGTCCCACACGCGCCCGTAATGCATGGGCAGAGCTTGGCGTAGATGGTCGAGGAATTGCAAACGAAGCACCAGCTCCCGGATTTGAGGGTATGCCCCGGTTGACAAGCCGAATGATGGCACGGATTCAAGGTTTCCCCGATACATGGACATTCGGAAACCGGAAAACCGTAGCTTGCAGGATGATTGGAAATGCATTCCCGCCCCCGGTTGCCCGGGCAGTTGGAGAAAAAATAAAGGAGTGTTTGGAGTATGGATGCATTGATAGCAAACGCAAGATTCCACTTTCACAAGCAGTTGTTTGAAACCAACACATTGACGTTAAACGCGGCAGGCGTCGCATCCAATGCAGATACCAGCAGCCCCGGTTCAAAAGCGATTGCGCGGAGGATCGTTGACATTCTTGTGGAGGAACAGCATCATGCTGTCTCCACGGTTGACAAAATTTCCGGGCAGACTCTCGGAAAGCAATTTGAAACGCTGACAATGGAGTTCCTGCGTGAAACCTTTCCCTATTTGCAGAACCTCCGTCCCGGAAACTGGACAATTCTTCAACTCGGCAATAACAATAAACTGAAAACAAGCGATTTTGCGCAGTACGAGCATCTTGCTTACTTAAATGCGCTTACGACACAGAACGCACAGTTGGCTGCTGCACTCGGGAATGATTACCTCGTTGCACCTGACGTTGTTGTTTACCGCGATCTCTATGAGGACAGCGAGATCAATGCCGCTCAGCCCATTGTTGATGACGAAATCTGCAAGATGGCTGATATTCGGAAGTCTAACGGCGGCAAGCCCATTCTTCATGCGAGTGTTTCTGCAAAGTACACGATGCGCAGCGACCGCGCACAGAACAGCCGCACAGAGGCATTGAACCTGATTCGTAACCGAAAGGGACATTTGCCGCACATCGTTGTTGTAACGGCTGAGCCTATGCCGAATCGTTTGGCATCTCTTGCGCTCGGCACTGGCGATATTGACTGCGTATATCACTTTGCACTCTATGAGCTGATTCGAGCGGTTAAAGAAGCGGGTTCTGAGGATGCGGTAGAAACACTGGAAACCTTGGTGCAGGGCAAGCGGCTGAAGGATATTTCCGATCTCCCACTGGATTTGTCTGTGTAATGACACAATTACAAACAGAGGAAATCTACTAACCGCCAAAGAGGATGGAATCAAATGGACAGCATCTGCTCAGTTAAAAGTCTATCTGAATACATAGCAGTGATAGAAGATAATCAATTATTCAATTATATTTCACGTGGAGAAAACCGCTTTTACGAAACCCCTCTTAGTTCAGGAATTCAACGACGAAAACTAAGGAATTATCAAGAATTATTAAATTCATTTCATTTGGAAGTGGAATCAGCAATAGACCCTTTACAGGAACGAAATTTTCTAGCATTTGCACAACACCATGGTATGCCGACTAATTTGCTGGATTTTTCAACATCTCCTCTTGTATCTCTTTATTTTTCAATTGATGGATGCAGAAACAAAGGCTATGTGTATTTTATTAATAAAACCAAGCTTATTAATATAAACGCGATGATTTACAAGAGAAACCCTGGATGGGGACTAATGGATGACCTATTTTGTTTCAATCCCGACTTTTTCCGAATAACATATCCCCAAATGTCAGATTCTTTTATTAAGAATAGGAAAGTAATACTAGACTTCTTTGAAAAACACGCAGAGCAATTTATTCAAGAATATAAGCATCATAGAGCTACAGCATACTTAAATACTATTGTCGGGGTTAGTGAATTTGAAAAAGCATTAGAGAAATATAAATATGACCGGCAAGAATGGATAGCTGCAGGGAAATGTGCTGATGATATCACGTTACAAATAAAAGATTCTGTCCCCAACTTTCTAAATGGATTAGAAAAAGCATATAAAGATGACATTTGCTATCCAAGCCTTTTTATCAAAAAATATACAGAGATGTCACATTTACACATTGAAAAAACACGCTTTGCAGCAAATATAGATGTAATACTATTCTTACTTGAAATGGAGAAAATTGAGCACATAAATAATTTTTGGCGTAGCCATACGGAAAATTACAAGGGTTACTATTACGAAATGGAATTTCCATTTTATTTTGCATATCAGCCGCCAGTTATTGATGAAAGAGTGAAAAATCAATCATCCTTGTTTGTTTTTCAGGCATTTTCAAGTAATATTAGCCCAAGAAATGAAGCATTGGAACAAGTATGGCAAAAAATATTGCCTGATTTTGTAATAGAGGTGGACAATCCAATATTAATACGAAATGAACTGGACTATTTGGGTATCAATTCAAAGCATATATATTGCGACTATGACCACATTGCACAATATATAACATCACAGCTGTAATAAATGAAATTACAAATTTTCATTTTGATAGCACCCACTGATAGCTTTTTGATAGCAGAAAGTCGGATACCCCATAGGATTGGGATAATTGATATCAAATAGGTCAAATGAAATCAAATGGTCTATACAAAAAAGTTTAGACTGTATTTTCACTTGCCGAATGGGAATAAGATACACACTCCGAAAAGCGACGCAATAGCTGCGTTTTTCGGATTCTATTCCCGCTTGTGGCAACGATTGGACAACCGTTTTCATTGTTTCTAAAAGAGAGCTATCTGATTCTGAGATTAAATCGGATAGCTCTTTTTCTACTGATTCTCATTTTTCTTAGTTCCTTCGAGTTGTCCCGACAAGCGTCCGCATAAGTGTCCGTATAGAAGCCTTCAATTTTTTACGCTCCATCACAAAAGAGAGCCATCTGATTCCACAGTTGAATCAGACAGCTCTCTTTTCTATTGACTTCAGCGTGGTTCCATTCGCAATGCCCCTATGTCTTTGCCGAATCACACATCCCTGGTTCCAACCTTCAGAATGTTGCTATTCTCTGACAGCGCACCGATGATTTCGACATAACGAGCACGATTGGGCATCGACAGCGTATACACATTCGTGTACTGATTACCTTCCGGACGGCTTTCCGCGTGGAAGTTCACATCCAGCACTTTGACCTCCATCTGAGCAAAAACCTCATTGAGGAAAGCCAGCGTTTCCGTTCGATGGATAAATTGTACTTCCAGGCATTTATAGGTCGTGATCTGCACAATCCTCTGCATCAGTCTGAGTACAACCAGAACGATGAACCCTAAAATGACGGACGCCGCCAAATACCCGGCTCCGGCAGCCAAGCCAATGCACGCCGTGCGCCACAGGGACGCCGCTGTCGTCAATCCGGAAATATGTCGTTCAGAAAACACGATCGTGCCTACACCCAAAAAGCCGATGCCGGAAACCACAGAAGCCATCATTCGTCCGGTGCTGACATCGATCAGCCCCACCGCATGAAGCTGCACAGCCTGCGCAATCATCATCTGTTCAATCAGCGCCACAATTGCAGCGCCAAGGCAGACGAGGACATGTGTCCTCATTCCTGCCGGTCGGTTCTTCATTTCCCGATCCGCGCCGATAACCGCTCCAACGAACACCGCCACTGCAATGCGCAGGATCAGTGTCCACCCGCTCATCGGCTCTCCAAAATGGGAAAACACACGCCTCACCTCCCGACGGCTGTCTTTTGTTTAAACTGACGGATGATTCCGTCATCCATCCTGTCGGGCTTCCGTCCAAAGCCGCCCAAGGGACATCCCCCTCAGGCTCTCCGCACCCACAGCCCGCTTCTGCGCATGAAACCGATTACTTCAGGATCTCGCTGATGGCATGCCCCGTCGCCTGCGGCATATCGAAGTGAAGCAGCGCGGCAAACGTCGGCGCCTCATCAATGATTCTCTTCCGCTCAAACACGATGCCCTCGCGCACATCCAGGCCCGCCATGATAAACACCGGCTGCGGTCCCTTATGCGGCAGATGACCGTGAGAAGCGACGGAGAACTTATAATCGGAATTATCCGGAGTGACCATCTTCGCGCCCGTCCAAGCGTTGCCGAAGGAAGTGCGCTCACGACCCTCCAGCACATACTCAAAATCGCCCGCGAGATGGTATTCGCGCTCGCACTCCTCTTTGGTGAATACGCTCTCCACGCCGGAGGAAAGATCGTTGCGCAGACCGTAAAGCACCTTTTCCAGCGCGGCACGCGTCTTCTCGTCCGTCGGATCCTTCATCACGACCTGGCAGGACAGGGAAGTCGAATTGCAATACGCCTTCCAATCGAGGAGGTTTCCGTTTTCATCCACATCGATCAAGCCCGCCTCAGCCAGATACACGTTGGGATTCAGCACGCGGGAAACCGGCAGATGACCGTGGTCGCTGATGACCGCGAAGTTCGTCTCTTCATAGGTGCCGGCGTCCATCGTCGCCTCAAACAGGCGTCCAAGCCAATCGTCGTTGGCGACGATGGCCTGCTCGATCATCGGGCCCTGAATGCCGTTTGCGTGGCGCGTATGATCCAAATGCGCCAGATGGATGAACATCACGTCCGGCTTGAGCGTCCGCAGGATATCGCAGGCGCAGCCGACCATCACATGATCCATAAAGGGCTGCTTGGTCTTGCGCAGCTTATGCAGGTGACGGTCGATGATTGCCCACGTTTCGCTGTCCTTGGAAGCGGCGGTTTCAAAAATCGGGCGCGGATCGTCTTCCACGCTGAACGGCCAGATTTCCGGAACCAGATAATCCACGTTCGGGCAGGCGCCCATGCACGGCCAGCCCACGGACGCGGTCGTCAGCCCGGCACGCTTTGCCGCGTCCAAACAGGTTTCCACCTTCAAATCCCGATGATACCAATACCAGTCCGGGGACGGATTGCCCACATCGAGCTTCTCGTTATGGAAAATGCCGTGGCGGTCCGGCGTCGTACCCGTTATAATGGAGGCATGCGCCGGATAGGTAAAGGAAGGATATACGCTGCGCATGCCCGCGCTGCTGTACGAAGCCTTCTCAAACAGTTTTTTAAAATTCGGCAACGTTTTCAAAAACTCCATATCCTCATCAAAGAGTGAATCAATGGACAAAACAACAAGCTTAGACATAGCTTCGCTTTCCTCTCTCTCGTTTCATTTTGAATCCGTTCAGCTTACAGCGTGCCCTTCTGCAGGATCGCGCAGCCGTACAGGGCATCCTCACCGGTCGCCAGCACGGCATACGCATGCTCGGCTTCCTTGTAGAAATCAAACCGCTCGATCATGCCCACGCAGGCATCGCCGCGGTCATCGTGGCGGCGGACGATCTCCTTATACTTGCCCCAGATCGGCGTCGGGATATCCTTGTCGCACTCCTGCTTATCCATCAGCAGAACCGGATGCTCCACCGAACGATCCAGCGGGAAGAAGGTCAAAATCGCGTCCATCAGCTCCGTCGCGCTCACGCCGTCCGCACGAACCAGCATGCTGTGGCGGGCAGAAGAGGCGGAAGGATAAAACGCATCCGCGATAATCAGCGTATCACCATGTCCCATTTCCGCAAGAACCTTGAGCAGTTCCGACGAAAGGCATTTCGAAATTCCTCTAAAGAAAGCCCTCTTTCCGAAGTTGGAAAGAGGGTTATTTGTCTTCACGATGTCCTATGTTCGCATCAACGCCTCGTATCGCAGTTGATACATCTATCAACATACTTTGAATTTCTCAGTCCGCACTTCGGGCACGTCCATTCCTCATTAGCAGGAGCTGATTCGTCACCCCATCTTTTAGACATATTCGTGCTTGCACGATGCACCACAGACGTCGAACCGGTACTATCTTCATTTTGTTTTTTCAACAGCCGTTGAATTTCCATATTATCTGTGTGAATATTGTCCGTATTTTCAATCAGCTGACCAAATCCATAAGTAAAAAACGAGCCGATCCACGAGCCAAGGCACCCCAATCCCAGCACAAGCACGCCTAAAAGGATTGTCGGCGTATAGCGGCTATTCTGTGTCCAAAGCGCTACCGCTCCGCACACGGATGCAATCATGCCCAATGCACACGTCACGCCTGCCAGCGTTTTGATTTTTCCGCCAATGTTGTCAAACATACTTTTCATCCCCTAGTTTTCTTTTATCCGTTCACCTGACGGCACGAGCATTATAGCACGATTTTACCGCGCTTTCAACAACAATAAATGTTACCAATGATGAATTATACACAAATTATGTTACCATCGATAATTTATAAATGCTATATAAACAGATTCATAATCCACGCACGTTCAGCAAATCTTCCGCTTTTTTCGAACGCAAGCCTCCGCTTTGCCTTGCGCATCCGCAAATCATATAGCTTTTATTTTTTATATGCCGCCTGAAAAAGTGGGCTGAGTCCGCCTTCACCTCCGCCGAAGTCTGCCACGCATCAAAGCCTTGCTCACGCGGGCGATTTTACGCAATTTCCTGTGCATTGAAAAAGAGGACGCCCTTTCGAGCATCCTCTTTTAATCTTTTCGTTCGACCTGCCTTGTCGGGCGTTCCTTGCTCCACCGGAGCAAAGGCGCTCTATCCAGACCGGGCAGACATCGTTTCTCTATTGGTTTGTGTCGCCCGCGTGTGCCAAAGCCTGATTTTTCATCAAATTCAGGCGAAAGTCACCGCAGGCTGTGCCGGCTTACTTGCCGAAGTACCGCTTCAGCAGTCCCTCGAACGCCTTGCCGTGGCGGGCTTCGTCGCGAGCCATCTCATGCACGGTGTCGTGAATCGCGTCGAGGTTGTGCTGCTTGGCGAGCTTCGCCAGCTCGGTCTTGCCCGCGGTCGCGCCGTTTTCGGCTTCAACGCGCATCTCAAGGTTCTTCTTGGTGGAGTCGGTCACGACTTCGCCCAGCAGCTCCGCGAACTTCGCCGCATGCTCAGCCTCTTCGTAAGCCGCCTTCTCCCAGTACAGACCGATCTCCGGATAGCCCTCGCGGTGCGCAACACGCGCCATCGCCAGATACATGCCGACCTCGCTGCACTCGCCCGCGAAGTTCGCACGCAGACCGTCGATGATCTCCTGCGGAGCGCCCTGCGCTACGCCGACCACATGCTCGGCAGCCCAAGCCATTTCGCCCTTCTGCTCGACGAACTTGCTCGCCGGAACGCCGCACTGCGGGCACTTCTCAGGCGGAGTCTCGCCTTCCCAAACATAACCGCAAACCGTGCAAACCCACTTTTTCATCATCGTTTCCTCCTTGATTTTGATTTGTCGTTTCTTTGTTGAGCCGAGAAGACAGCTCACGCTTATTCTTCTCCGGTTGACGCCTTTTCTTTCTCCAAACAGTCTCGGCAAACGCCGTGTCCGGTCATTTCGCACCAGCTGACCCGATGCCCGAAGTGCTTTGCCGCCTCGGCAGCCATTCCGGTGAAATCCGCTTCGATATCGAATATATTTCCGCATCGTTCGCAGACAAAGTGCATATGATTGGTGCGGATATATTCGTACACCGCGCTTTTCTTTCCGACGGACAGCCTGCGAATCAGACCCATCTCCGTCAGGTGATCAAGCGCACGGTAGACCGTCGCCGTCCCGATACCATCCAGACTTTCCAGAATCTCGTCGGCGGTCAGGTGGCAGCGTTTTTCCGAAAGGACGCCGAGAACCGTTTTCGCCTGTGCGCTGATTCTCGCTTTCATCGTCTGCTCACTCCGTTTCTGAGAAACTGTATCATTATCATACACGACATTCACGCCATTGTCAAGGGTTTTGAAAACATTTTTTGAGAATTATTCTCATTTACTTCGTTCTGCAAAAAATGAGGATTGCCGCAAGCGCAATCACACACACCACGATAAACACATCCAGCACAGGCAGCGGAATGTTGATTCGGTCATAAATCTGCTCTTTCAAGTTCTTTTGCTGCTTGCTTTCCTTCACGATTTGATCAACCATGGCTTCATCAATTTTCTTTTTGGTTTTTTCCCCTTTATTCATAGCATAATTCCTTTCTCAAATTCAAAAATCCGCCGCGCATGACACGCAGCGGATTTATAGTCGATGTTTTTACTTCTTCGCCAGATACTTACGCAGGTCGAGCGCAACTGCAATGATAATAACCAGACCCTGCGCGATGTAGGTGTAGGAAGATTCGACGCCGAGGAACTGAAGAACGATCTTCAGCACTTCGAACACCAGAACGCCGACAAGGATGCCCGGGATCGTGCCGACGCCGCCGTTAACGGAAACGCCGCCGATGGTGCAGCCTGCGATTGCTTCAAGTTCCCAGCCCTGCGCGGTGTTAACCGAGCAGCCGCCAGACTTTGCGCAAACCAGAAAGCCCGTCAGACCGTACAGCGCACCAGCCAGCATGTAGATCAAAATCTTGCTTTTGTTGACATTGATGCCCGCAACCTCAGCCGCATTCTCGTTGCCGCCGATTGCGTACATATACTTGCCGTAACGGGTCTTGTTATACAAGAACCACATGAACAAACCGATGAAAATCGCGATAATCGTCAGGTTGCTCAGCATGCGCGTGCCAACATAGCCCGTCGCAAGACCCGTGTAGTCGCTGCGCAGACCGCCGATCGGAATCGCACCCGTGTAGACAAGGCAAGCGCCGTAAACCAGCGTCTGCATGCCCAGCGTCGCAATAAACGGCGGAACCTTGAGGAACGCGATAACCGAACCATTCACCGCTCCAATGAGCGCACACAGCGCCACAACGATGAGCAGCACCACGAACAGCGGCATCTCCGGCATGCCCGGATAGAAGCGCTGGTCATAGCTGGCACGCTGCATCAGAATACCGGAAAGGCACGCCGCAAGACCGGCAACACGACCGGCAGAAAGGTCAGTACCCTTGGTAATCAAGCAGCCAGAAACGCCGCAAGCGATGATGAAGCGAACGGCAGTGTTAGAAAGCAGGTTACGAATGTTGTTCGCGGAAAGGAAGTTCTTGTTCTGCGTGCTGACAAACACGGATGCGAGGAGGATCAGCACGATGATGATGTTCTCGGAAAGCCATTTGCCAATGGATTTCACGCTGAATTTCTTGCCCATAAATCAATTTCTCCTTTGAGTTATTCAGTCTGCGGCTGTCGGCTGCGTTTCAAACTGCGTTGCCAACGTCATGATATTCTGCTGGTTAGCATCCTTGCCATCAATAAAGCCCGTGATTCTGCCGTCGCACATGACCATGACACGATCGCTCATGCCGATAATCTCGCTCATTTCGGAAGAAATCATGATGATGCTCTTACCTGCGCGTGCAAGTTCCTCGATGATGCAATAGATTTCATACTTTGCACCAACGTCGATACCACGCGTCGGTTCGTCCAAAATCAAAACGTCCGGGTTATTGGCAAGCCAGCGTCCAATCAGCACTTTCTGCATGTTGCCGCCGGAGAGAGACTGAATCTGCGTTTTGGAAGAAGGCGTCTTAATGTTCATCTTCTTCACATTGTCCTGAACAAGCTGCTCGATCTTCTTGTCGTTGATCACGATGCCCATGTCCAGATACTGGTCAAGGCTCGCAATGGAGATATTATCCGCAACGGAAAGCACGCCCATAATGCCCGTCGCACGGCGGTCTTCCGTCAGCAGCGCAATACCATGCTTGATTGCGTCACGCGGGCGGGAAATCTTGATTTCCTCTCCCTTGAATTTGACCGTACCTGCGTTATGCGCACGAATGCCGAAGATACCTTCCATCAGCTCTGTGCGCTGTGCGCCGACCAGACCCGCAACGCCGAGAATTTCACCCTTGCGCACATTGAACGTGCAATGGCGGAAAGAGCGCGGGTTGATGGACGTGAAATCATCAACTTCGAAAACCACTTCGCCCGGCACGTTGTGGCGTTCCGGGAAGAGGTTGCTCAGCTCTCGACCAACCATCTGCGTGATGATCTTGTCGGTGGTCAGGTCTTTCGCATCCCAAGTGCCGATATAATGACCGTCACGCATGATGGTCACTTCGTCGGAGATGCGCAGGATCTCATCCATCTTATGGCTGATATAGACAATCGAAACGCCTTCCGCCTTCAAATCCTCGATGATGCGGAACAGTGCCTCAACCTCGTTAGCCGTCAAGGAAGAAGTCGGCTCGTCCAGAATCAGAACTTTGCAATCCGCCGAAACCGCCTTGGCGATTTCTACCGACTGCATCTGCGACACGGAAAGATCACCCAAACGCTGCTTGGGGTTAAAGTTCATTCTGACCTTTTTCAGCAGTCGTTCGGTATCCGCGTACATTTTCTCATGGTCAATGACCGGAATGCAGCCCAAAAGCTTCTTCATCGGGTAACGACCGATGTAAATATTTTCAGCAACCGAACGCTCCGGCACAGGCTGAAGCTCCTGATGCACCATTGCGATGCCCATGTTCAGCGCCTGAAGCGGGTCGTTGATTTCAACCTTCTTGCCCTCGTAGTAAATTTCGCCCTCATCCATCTTGTAAATGCCGAACATGCACTTCATCAAGGTGGATTTTCCCGCACCATTCTCGCCCATCAGCGCGTGAACCGTGCCGGGTCTGAGCTTGAGCTGCGCGTGATCGAGCGCCTTAACGCCCGGAAATTGTTTGACAACATCACGCATCTCAAGACGATATTCCGCCATGAACGTGTCCCCCTTTTGCTCATTAAAAAGGTGCATGCGCACGACGCGCACGCACCCTTTTGTTACCTCTTCAAGAAATTACTTGGTGACCTTCACATAGTTAACCCAGTAGTACTTCTCAAGGGTCTCGCCCTTGGCAGCCTTGAGGGCAGCGTCAGCGGCGGTGTGGCTCTGACCGATGTGGTCGTTCAGCACGGTGCCGGTGATCTTGCCTTCCTTAACCATTTCCTGCACTTCGTCCAGCGCGTCAACGCCAACGAGGTAGATGTCCTCGCCAACGGTGCGACCCGCGTCAACGATCGCCTGATAAGCGCCCAGCGCCATAGCGTCGTTGTTGCAGAAGATAACGTCAACATCGTTGCCGAACTGCGTCAGAGCAGTAGCAGCCAGTTCCTGACCCTTGGTCTGGTCCCAGTCACCACGCTGCTTGTACAGTTCCTTGGTCTTCAAACCAGCATCTTCAAGAGCCTTGATAGAGAACTCGGTGCGGTACTTCGCATCAACGTTCTCCGGATCGCCCATGATCATGACATAATCGACAACGCCGTTGCCGTTGAAGTCGCCATGGTTCTCGGTCTCGGCAATGATTTCGCCCTGGAAGGTACCGGACTGACGAGCGTCGGCGCCAACGTAGCAAATCTTGTCGGACAGGTTCATGTCTTCCGCGCTCGGCTCACGGTTGATGAAAACAACCGGGATGCCAGCGGCGTCAGCCTTCTGGATGACGGTCGCAGCGGACGTGCTCTGCACGAGGTTGAGGATCATAACATCCACATTGTCAGCGATGAAGCCGTCAATCTGGTTGGTCTGCTCAGCCTGATCGTTCTTGCCGTCCATCACGGTGATGTTCTCAGCCGGGATGCCGCAGTCTTCAGTCAGGTAACGAACCAGCTCGGTACGATACAGCGTCATGAAGTTATCGGCGAACTGATAAATCGCGATGCCGATCTTCGGAGCAGCCTGCTCAGCGGTCGCTACGCCGCAAACCAGCACGACGAGCAGAGCCATGACCAACGCAAGGATCTTTTTCATGGGAAACACCTCTTCTTTTTATTTCAACGGGATTCCTCCCGTTGAGTAACGCAGCCGCGCCGACAGCATTTCTGAGATAAATCGACGATTTTGCGATTTATTTTTTATAGCTGTTGACGTTTGTATGTTTATTATAATCAACGTTTCAACAGATGTCAACGGCTATTTTTGAACGGGTTGAATAGTTCCCGCCTTGATTTTCATGCTGTTTTTCATGGAAGCCATATCAAATTTCATTGTAATATAAGGCTTTTTACTTTCTGTTTCTCCTTTTCTCCCGCTGGGGTAGTATAATATTTCATACCCTTTTTTTCGGCGCGTTCTGAAGCGAAATAAACTTTCCCTTGCAAAGCCGGGGCGTATCGTTCATAATATCAATTGACATCAGGAAGGAGATTATGACCATGTATTTAGCTGAAATCAAGCGCGACGACCGCTTTGAAGGCTATCTGATCGTTCGCTCTGCCGAGCAGCGTGCCAGCGCCAACGGCAAGAATTATCTGGATATGACCCTCGCCGATAAAACCGGCTCCATCAATGCCAAAATGTGGGACGGCACCGTTCAGCCCCCGCTGGCAGGCAGCATCGTCAAGGTTCGCGCAACCGGCAACGAGTTCAACGGACGCATGCAGCTGCGCGTGGAACGGATTCGCGCCGCCGAGAGCCGCGATGCGGTGGATATGTCCACGCTCATCCCCTGTGCGCCGCGTGACCCGCGTGAAATGCGCGAGGAAATCATCCGTGCGGCGGATCATATCGCGGATAAAGATCTGCGGCTCATCACCTGCGAGCTGCTCGACCGCGCAGGCGATCAGCTGCTGACTTTCCCCGCCGCCAAGCAGATGCACCACGCCGAGCGCAGCGGTCTGCTCCACCACATGACCACCATGCTGCGCACGGCAAACGCCATCATGAGCGTCTATCCCCAGCTGAATCCCAGCCTGCTGACCGCCGGCGTCATCGTCCATGACCTCGCCAAGATCGACGAGATGGATGCCGACACGCTCGGTCTGGTTTCCGATTACAGCGTGGATGGCAAGCTCTTGGGGCATATCGTCCGCGGCGTCGTCAACATCCAGCTCGCCGCCGAAAAGACGAAGGCTTCCCCCGCCAAGGCGCTGCTCCTCCAGCACATGGTGCTTTCTCACCACGGCATTCCGGATTACGGCAGCCCGATCGCGCCGAAGTTCCCCGAAGCCGAGGTGCTCAATACGATCGACACGCTGGATGCACGCCTGTTCGAGATGGATGAAGCCCTTTCCCGCGCCATGCCGGGCGGCTTCTCCGAGAAGGTCTGGGGCTTGGATAACCGCCAGCTCTACCGCATCCCCGAAGACGAAGTCGAGAGATAATCCGGCGCACGCTTTCAAGTGCGTCGCTATACAGCAAAACGCCGCTTCGTAAGCGGCGTTTTGCTGTATACAAAAAGCTATTCTCCCCCCGGAGGGGGGGAAAAAATAGCCCTTTCCTCAAATGAAAGAATAACCGAATTTCTTGATTTTGCCATTCAAGCCGAGTTTGCTTATGTCAACAAGCTGAACGCCGCTTCGTAAGCGGCGTTTTACTGTATACAAAAAGCTATTCTCCCCCCGGAGTGGGGGAGAATAGTCCTTTCCTCAAATGAAAGAATAGCAGAAGTTCTTGATTTTGCCATTCAAGCCCAGTTTGCTTGTGTCAACAAGCTGGAACGCCGCTTCGTAAGCGGCGTTTTG
>Ga0129311_1001716_pt1 | contig 14909 bp, 10 predicted proteins | sample Go1ome_FD_94435 | JGI IMG/M metagenome (GOLD analysis project Ga0129311, IMG submission 94435) | Western lowland gorrila individual fecal microbial communities from Wisconsin, USA - Go1022B metagenome | ecosystem: Host-associated > Mammals > Digestive system > Large intestine > Fecal | place... | reverse complement strand
CAGTATTCGGCGGGCAGTATCCAGGTCCTTGAAGGACTTGAGGCTGTAAGGAAAAGGCCATCAATGTATATTGGAGACGTCGGCGTGCGAGGTCTTCATCATCTTGTATATGAGGTCGTTGACAACAGTATTGACGAGGCTATGGCCGGATACTGTGACCATATCGAAGTCACCATAACAGAAAATAATTCTATCCGTGTCCAGGATAACGGTCGAGGCATCCCTACCGGAATGCACCCGAAAGAACACAGGTCTGCGCTTGAAGTCGTACTCACCGTGCTCCATGCCGGCGGTAAATTCAGCAAGGACAGCTACAAGGTCTCCGGAGGTCTCCACGGCGTCGGTGTATCCTGCGTCAACGCATTGTCCGACAGCCTTATAGCGGAAGTCCACAGAGAAGGCAAGATCTATGAGCAGAATTATTCCAAGGGCAAGCCGATTACATCTGTGGAGGTCATCGGCGAGTGCAATGACACCGGAACCATCATCACTTTCCATCCTGACCCGGAAATCTTCACTGTCACCACTATCTATGATTACGACACTCTTGCCAAGAGAATGCGTGAACTCGCCTTCCTGAACAAGGGAATCAAGATAACATTGACCGACAAGAGGACGCTCATTGACGAGTACAAGACCGATGAGAACGGAAATTACAGTCCTACCGGAAAGCAGGTCTACAAGAGTGATGTCTTCTATTCACAGGAAGGTCTGAAAGAATTCATCAAATATCTGGATGCAAGCTCTGAAGAACTTATCCCTGAGCCGGTTTGCGTGACCTCGGACAAGATTATCCCTATCGACATTGCACTCCAGTACAACACCGGATATAAAGAGACGATCCTCTCTTATGTGAACAATATCCACACTATCGAGGGCGGTACTCACCTCCAGGGTTTCAAGATGGGACTTTCACGTTCCCTCCGAAACTATGCTGACAAGAACAAGCTTCTGGAGAAGGTGAAGGTGGAACTCTCACAGGAAGACTTCCGTGAAGGTCTTACGGCGGTCGTTTCAGTGAAAGTGGCTGAGCCTCAGTTCGAAGGGCAGACGAAGACCAAGCTCGGAAACAGCGAGGTGACATCTGTCGTATCGCAGGCTACATCCGCCGCAATGGACCAGTACCTGGAAGAGAATCCTAAATATGCCAAGATCATCATCGAGAAGGTGATCCTCGCAGCTACTGCCAGGACAGCTGCCCGCAAGGCACGTGAAATGGTGCAGCGCAAGACCGTCATGTCCGGTGCAGGTATGCCGGGCAAGCTTGCAGACTGCTCCGAGCGTAATCCTGAGCAATGCGAATTGTTCCTCGTCGAGGGAGATTCCGCAGGCGGTACCGCCAAGCAGGGCCGTGACCGCCGCATCCAGGCCATTCTTCCGTTGAGAGGTAAGATCCTTAACGTGGAGAAAGCTGCGGAAGACCGTGCATTCGACAGCGAGGAAATCCGTAACATCTACACGGCGCTCGGCGTGACCGTGGCACAGGAAGACGAGAACGGCGAGAAGAGAATGGACCTCAGCAAGTTGCGTTACCACAAGGTCATCATCATGACCGATGCCGATGTCGACGGTAGCCATATCGCGACATTGATCCTCACATTCTTCTTCAGATATATGCTCGACCTTATCAGGAACGGCTATGTATATCTTGCGACCCCGCCGCTTTATCTCGTGAAGAAGGGCAAGGAAGAAATCTACTGCTGGACAGATGCACAGCGCGCGGAAGCTACCCAGAAACTGGGCAAGGGCTCCGACAAGGGTGTCACCGTACAGCGTTATAAAGGTCTTGGTGAGATGAGCGAGCACCAGCTTTGGGACACCACAATGGATCCGTCCAAGAGAAGGCTCCGCCGTATCACCATCGACAATGCCGCTGAAGCGGAGAGGACATTCTCAATGCTGATGGGCGACGATGTTCCGCCACGCAGGCAGTTCATTGAGGAAAATGCCCATTACGCGAACATTGACGCATAGAAATTTTCTAAAATCTAGACAATATGTTAGACATTTTTGACAGAATTGAAAGAGACTCAGGCGGTCCTATCGGCCAGTATTTCAGCCAGGCTTACGGTTATTACATGTATCCACGTCTGGAGGGAGAGCTCGGACCTCACATGATTTTCAACGGAACAGAGGTCCTGAACTGGAGCCTGAACAACTACCTCGGACTTGCAAACCATCCTGAGGTACGCAAGGCGGATGCAGAAGCAGCTGCAAAATGGGGTCTCGCTTACCCTATGGGCGCCAGAATGCTGTCGGGCAATACCAGATATCACGAGAAACTTGAGAAGATGTTCGCGGAGTTCGAGAAGAAGGAAGATGCCTTCCTCTACAACTTCGGATATCAGGGAATCGTTTCCACAATCGACGCTCTTACTGCACGTCACGACGTAATCGTATATGACGCAGAGTGCCATGCTTGTCTGCTCGACGGTATCCGTCTGCATATCGGCAGCAAATACAAATATCGTCACAACAATATCGAGGATTGTGAGAAAGTTCTCGCACGTGCGTGTGAAGAGGCTGATGCAAACGGCGGTGGCGTTCTCCTTATTACAGAGGGCGTTTACGGTATGACCGGTGCGCTCGGTATCCTCGACAAGATCGCTGCCCTCAAGAAGAAATACAACTTCCGTTTCATGATTGACGATGCACACGGATTCGGACTTCTCGGCGAGCACGGACGCGGAACTTCCGAGGCTCTCCACTGCATGGACGAAGTTGACCTTTATATCGGTGCATTCGCCAAGTCAATGGCTTCCATCGGCGGATTCGTTGCAGGTCCTCACAAGATCATCAACTATCTCCGTGCGAACATGCGCTCGCAGATGTATGCCAAATCTCTTCCTATGCCGCTTGTTATCGGCAATACCAAACGTCTGGAAATCATCATGTCTCCTGAAGGCGATGAACTCCGCAAGAAGTGCTGGGCCATTACCCATGCTATCCAGGACGGCTTCAGGAAAGAGGGCTTCGATATCGGTGAGGCTGAGGCTTGCGTGACCCCTGTACATATCAAGGGCGGTGTAGCCCAGGCTACCAAGATGGCCAAGGACCTCCGTGAGAACTACAAGATTTTCTGCTCGATGGTTGTCTATCCGGTCATTCCTAAGGGCATGGTAATCTTCCGTATCGTCAGCACCGCTGCACATACCATGGAAGATGTTGAATACACGCTCAAGGCATTCAAGGAAATCAAGGCCAAGCTTGATGCAGGTGCATACGATGGAGATGATATCGCTGCGATGACTGTGGAATAATAGTGAAACATATTATTGTTCAACTATGAACAAGACTTACTTTAAAGATAAAGTAATAATCATTACAGGAGCCAGCTCGGGAATCGGGTTGGCTTCTGCCAGATTATTCGGAAGCTGTGGCGCGAAGGTCGTCATGGCTGCCAGACACCTGGACAAACTGCAGGCAGAAGTGCCTTCCGTGAGTGCTGAACCTGACAATGTCCTCTGCGTCAAGACCGACGTCAGCAAGGAAGAAGATTGCAAGATGTTGATCAACAAAGCGGTGGAGAAATTCGGCAGGATCGATATACTGGTGAACAATGCCGGTATTTCCATGCGTGCTATGTTCAAGGACCTGGATCTGTCGGTGATAAAATCCCTTATGGATGTAAATTTCTGGGGCACAGTGTATTGCACCAAATATGCTCTGCCTTATCTGCTCCATTCGAAAGGGTCTGTCGTTGGCGTCATTTCTATTGCCGGCTACTCAGCCTTGCCAGCAAGGACCGGTTACTCCTCATCCAAATATGCCATCCGCGGCTTCCTGGACACGATCCGTATCGAGCATTTGAAAGATGGCCTGAATGTCCTGGTATTTGCACCAGGATACACGGCATCCAATGTCCGCAATGCAGCATTGACCGCTGACGGCTCCGCCCAGGGCGAGACACCTCTCGACGAGGGCAAGCTGATGAGTGCAGAGGAATGTGCCGAGCATCTTGCCAAGGCATTGGCCAAGCGCAAATCAGAGGTCATCCTTACCGGATTGGGAAAAGCTACCGTGCTGGCACACAGGTTGTTCCCGCGGCTTACGGATAAGATGACCTATAAATTCATTGCAAGAGAAAAAGACAGTCCGTTTAAATAATTCCTAGATATGGCAAAGACCGGAATACCTCGCGACCCGAAAATTTACTTTTCGCTGTTCGTTCTGTTCGTTCTGCTTCTTCTGATGATGCCGAGAACGGGGAAATTCAATTATGACTACAAGAAAGGCTCTCCGTGGGCCTATGAAACTCTGGTCTCGCAGATTGATTTTCCTGTATTGAAAACGCAGGAACAAATCCAGTCGGAGAAAGACGCGGCAGGGTACAGCATTGTCCCTTACTATAAGTTTTCAGCCAGCGCGGCTCAGGACGTGATGCGTGAGGCTGAGGGACTTAACTATGGACAATACTCGTACATGAGGCCGAAAGTCGTTGCCGTATTGTCGGAAATCTACAAGAGGGGAGTGATGGCGGACGAGGTCTCCGGAAAGGAGGAAAACATTGCCTCGGACGATATCATTTTCGTGCAGAAGGACAAACGCGCGACGAAGCTTCCGGCTTCGGACGTCTATACCGTGAGCGGGGCGAAAGCTGCACTCTTGTCAGAAATGTCGCGTGCGTTTCCAGACGTGTTGACGGATTCTGTAATGACGGCGTGCGGGGTCGACGACGTCATTCTTCCGGACCTTTTCTACGACAAGGAAACCACCGACCTGGTCCATGCCGAAACGGTGGATTTCATATCCCCGACACAGGGCTTCGTCAATGCCGGCCAGCTGATCGTGACGAAGGGCGAGATCGTTACCGCCGAGATTGCGCAGCTGCTGGATTCGTACAAGGCTGAATATGAGGAGAGTCTGGGCTACAACGGCCCGCGTGCGTTCCTCTGGATCGGCAATGCCCTCATTTCATTGGCTCTGGTACTCATCCTGTTCCTGTCGATATTCTACACGAACCCGGACATCTTCCGCCAGACGAACAAGTACATATATCTGCTGTTCATCTTCATGTTCACGGCGTTCGCGGCATTCGTCACCGACAAGGTGGATCCGTCATTGCTGTACATGATACCATTCTCATTGGCAGCACTTTATCTGCTGGCGTTCTTCAGAAAGAGGGTGGTGCTGCCGGTTTATGTGGTGTCGCTTATGCCGCTGCTTATCTTCGCGCACAACGGCGTGGAACTTTTCCTGCTCTACCTCGTATCGGGCGTCGTGACAATGTATGTCTTCGATTTCTTCAACCGAAGCTGGAAACAGTTCGTGACGGCGATTATCGTGTTCGGCAGCCTTTTCCTGACCTTTGTCGGATTCAGGCTTATCAATGACGGCAATGCGTTCAGCGACCCGTGGCTCGTCCTTTACCTGTTCCTCGGTTCAATGCTTTCGGTTGCCGGATATCCGCTCATCTATCTGATGGAGAAGATTTTCGGCCTGGTTTCCAATTCCCGCCTGCAGGAATTGTGCGACCCTAACAACAAGCTGCTGAGGATATTGGCGCAGAAGGCACCGGGAACATTCCAGCATTCGCTCCAGGTCATGAACCTTGCTGACGCAGCCGCCAGAAGCATCGAAGCCAATGTTCTCCTGGTACGCGCCGGGGCAATGTATCACGACATCGGAAAGACAGTAAACCCTCAATGCTTTGTCGAGAATGAAAGTGTAGGCGCCAAGTTCCACGACGGCCTTACCCCTAAGGAAAGTGCGGAGATGATTATCCGCCATGTGTCCGACGGAATGGCGCTGGCTGCCAAGTACAAGATTCCGCAGGTGGTGAGCGATTTCATCCTGACACATCACGGAACGACCTGTACGGCATTTTTCTATAACAAATTTATCGAGGAAGGCGGAAGTCCGGAAGATGCCAAGTCGTTCTATTACAATGGAAAACGTCCGTGGACAAGAGAGCAGGCGATAGTGATGATCTGCGATACGATAGAGGCGGCCTCCAGGACATTGAAAGATAATTCGCCGGAAACTTTCGACAAGTTCGTCGAAGATATCGTCGCAGGTAAGATCAATGCCGGTCAGCTGGACAATTCCGAAATTTCATTCAAGGAAATCAGCCGTATCAAGTCCGTGCTCAAATCTTATCTGGGCCAGATATATCATGACAGGGTGGTTTATCCCAAGTAGGTGTTCCGCACTTGCGTAACTTGAATTATTTCATTATTTTTGCAAGCTAAACCGGAAATCGGAAAAATATAAAAAACATATCATAGAAATGAACATTGTAAAAAACCAGATTGATGAGCTTAATCTTCAGCTCACTGTCACAGTAGCTCACGACGATTACGCTGAAATCGAGAAGAAGGAACTGCAGAAATGCAAACGTACAGCCGAGTTCAAAGGCTTCAGAAAGGGTATGGTTCCTATGTCTCTCATCCAGAGAGTTTACGGAGAGCGTGTACTTGGCGAGTCTGTGAACCACGTGCTTTCAGAGGCTATCAACAATTTCATCAAAGAGAACAATATCAAGATGGTAGGCGAGGCTCTTCCTAGCGAGGACCAGCCGGAAATCGAGTGGAAGTCAGGCAATGATTTCACATTCAAGTTCGACATCGCCACAACATCTGAGGTAAACTTCGAGCTTGGCAAGGATGACAAGGTCACATATTACGAAATCGAGGTTTCTGACGAGGCCAAGAAAGAAATGAAGGACAACCTTCTCCGTCAGTTCGGTTCACTTGCCGACGCTGCCGAGGCCAAGGAGGATGACTTCGTTATCGTAGACTTCTCACAGGAAGGCAAGACCGTTGAGGGCTCTTATGTAGGCGTGAAGAACGTAGAGGGCGAGGCTAAGAAGTCATTCCTCGGCGCAAAGGCCGGCGACCAGTTCGATGTCAATGTCAATGAGGCATTTACAAACGAGTCTGACCGTGCTTACATGCTGAAGGTGAAGAAAGAGGAACTTGCAGGCCTGAATCAGGAATTCCACGTTACCGTGAAGGAAGTGAAGACTTTTGCTCCGGCAGAGGAGAACCAGGAGACATACGACAAGATCTTCGGTGAGGACAAGGTTCACAATGCAGAGGAGTTCGACAAGGCTATCGTAGCCAGACTTGAGGAGAACTACAAGCAGGAGTCTGACTACAAGCTTTCCAAGGACCTCAGGGAGTTCCTCGTGAAGAAGGCTGACATCAAGCTTCCGGAAGAGTTCCTCAAGAGATGGCTGTTCCATATCAATGAGGGCAAGTTCACCAAAGAGGATATCGAGAAAGAGGCACCTGCGTTCTTCGAGGATTTCCGTTGGCAGATGGTCCGTGGCTATCTGATGGACAAATTCGGTCTGAAGATCGAGGAGAAGGACGTTCAGGAGGCAGCAGAGGCTTATGTTGCTTACCAGTATGCTGCATACGGCATGGGCAATGTTCCTGATTCCATCATCAAGGACAGCGTAGGACGTGTACTTCAGGATGAGAACACCAGCCGCCGCATCATCGAGAATGTAGAGACAACCAAGGCTGTAGAGGCTGTGAAAGGTGCAGTTACTCTCAAGAAATCCAAGGTTTCCGTTGAAAAATTCCGTACTCTGTAATTTATGGGCAGAAACAACGAATTCAATAAATTTGCAAGTATGGGTCGTGGAATCAGTTCCATGACCCTTCATCGTTATGAGTCTGCCGTGGACTCATATATCAATCCTACCATTATCGAGGAGCGCAAGCTAAATGTCGCTTCCATGGATGTGTTCAGCCGTCTGATGATGGACCGTATCATATTCCTGGGCGTTCCTATTGATGATGATGTGGCCAATATCATTCAGGCACAGTTGCTTTTCCTCGCTTCGAACGACAGCGCTGCCGATATTTCGTTGTATCTGAACACCCCCGGCGGACAGGTTTCTTCCGGTCTTGCCATCTATGATACCATGCAGCTCGTGGAACCTGATGTCGCTACCATCTGTACAGGTATGGCCGCATCTATGGGTTCCGTATTGCTCTGCGCAGGTGCTGCCGGCAAGAGATCTGCCCTTCCTCATAGCCGCGTGCTGATTCACCAGCCGCTCGGCGGAGCGCAGGGACAGGCTTCGGATATCATCATTGCCGCCAAGGAAATCGAGAAGACACGTACTGAATTGTGCAGCATCATTGCGGAGCACAGCGGCCAGTCTTTCGAGCGTATTCTTGCGGATGCCGACAGGGATTTCTGGATGACTGCCCAGGAGGCGAAGGATTACGGTATGGTGGATGAGATTCTTACCAAAAAGAAGAAGTAAAAGTGGCAGAGAAGAAGAAAACTATCAAGCATTGCATGTTCTGCGGTCGTCCGGAGAATGAGGTTCCGTTCATGCTTTCAGGCCTGGACGGTTCGTACATCTGCAGCGACTGCGTGAAGATGGCTGCTGACTATCTGAAGGAAATCGAGGTCCAGAAAGCTGAAGAAGAGTCTTCCGCAAGGATTGAGAAACTCCAGAAACCTAAGGAAATCAAAGCGTTTCTGGACCAGTATGTCATCGGTCAGGACAGGGCGAAGAAACTGCTTTCGGTAGCGGTATACAATCATTACAAACGCATTAACCATAATCTTGCGGACAAGGCTGATGACGGCGTGGAGCTGGAGAAATCCAATATCCTCCTCGTCGGTCCTACAGGTACAGGCAAGACATTGCTGGCCAAGTCAATAGCCAGGTTGCTGCAAGTTCCGTTCACGATTGTGGACGCGACCGTGCTTACCCAGGCTGGTTATGTGGGCGAGGATGTGGAGAGCTTGCTTTCCCGTCTTCTCCAGGAAGCGGATTATGATTTGGCAAAGGCGGAAAGAGGCATTGTCTTCATTGATGAAATCGACAAGATCGCCCGCAAGGGGGACAACCCGTCGATTACCCGCGACGTTTCAGGAGAGGGCGTGCAGCAGGCATTGCTGAAACTTCTGGAAGGAAGTGTCGTCAATGTCCCTCCGCAGGGAGGCCGCAAGCATCCGGAGCAGGAGTTCATTCATGTCAATACCCAGAACATCCTGTTCATCTGCGGCGGTGCCTTCGAGGGAATCGAGCGTCGTATCGCGCAGCGTCTCAATACCCAGGTGATCGGTTTTACGGCATCGGAAAAGCAGAAAGTGGACAAGAACAATCTCCTTCGCTACGTGGCTGCCGAGGACCTGAAAGCCTATGGCCTTATCCCTGAAATCATCGGACGTCTGCCTGTCGTGACATATCTGGACAGCCTGGACAAGGATTCGCTTCTCCGTATTCTTACCGAGCCTAAGAATGCCATCCTGAAGCAGTACGAGAAGATGTTCGAGATGGACGGCATCAAGTTGATAATCGAGGATGGTGTAAAGGAGCTCATCGTGGATACTGCCATCAAGAACAAGCTTGGCGCCCGCGGTCTCCGTTCCATCTGTGAGAAGATTTTCGACGATGCCATGTTCGATGCTCCGTCATCACGCCGGAAGACCTTCACCGTGACCCTGGCCTACGCTCAGGAACATTTGAAAGATGAGGCTGTGGAGCGTAAGTCCTTGTAAATTACTATATTAAACAAAATCAGAGTTGGCGTTTCGCTAACTCTGATTTTGCTCATATTGCTGATAACCAGCATTTTATGCACCACGCCAAAAAATCTACGCTCCACTCCATATGTATCGTCCTGAAAAAAAGTTTACTAAAAAAGTAAATTCTTTTCGGGACCGAGCTACAGATTCGCGGTCCGCGCTGCTGCAATTCCGGCTGCCTCGGCGAAATCCTCTCCGTTGGAAGCGTAGATGATTCCACGTGAGGAATTTATCAGGAGGCCGCCCTGGGCATTGGCACCATGGGCTATGACCTCTTCGGCTGAACCGCCCTGTGCGCCTACTCCTGGGACGAGGAAGAAATTGTCCGGGCAGAACTTGCGGATTTCGGCCAGCTTGTCAGCCTTGGTCGCACCTACCACGAACATCATGTTGTCAGGTGTGGAAATGGACATCATCTTCTCCATAACTACCTGGTAGAGAGGCTTTCCGTCCTGCTCCGCCATCTGGAAATCGGCAGAAGACTTGTTGGAGGACAGGGCCACCACTATGGCGAACTTGCCAGGATATTCGAGGAACGGGGTGACGGTTTCGCTTCCCATATAAGGAGAAATGGTCACCGCATCGAAATCCATTGTCTCGAAAAACGTCTTTGCGTACATCTTGGCGGTGTTTCCGATATCGCCGCGCTTGGCATCGGCTATAAGGAACTGCTCAGGGTAGTTCGCGCGGATATAATCCACGGTTTTCTCCAGCGCCTGCATACCGTCCCTGCCGTAGCACTCGTAGAACGCGAGGTTCGGTTTATATGCGATGCAATGCGGGGCAGTCGCATCCACTATGGCCTTGTTGAACTCATAAAGGGAACGGGCAGTTCCGCGGAGCATCTCTCCCTTAACTGCTATTTCACCTTCGTGTGCCAGCTTCTGGATATGTGCCGGCATCTTGCTGAAATCAGTGTCCAGACCGACGCAAAGCATTGATTTCTTGGCCTGTATCTGGCTGTATAAATCTTTTGTATTCATATTAGAGATAATCTTCGAAATACATTGTGACCTTGTCCATGAGGTGGATGCGGTCCTTGCCCAGTACATTGTGCTCTGCACAAGGGTAAGGGAAGTAATCTACCTGGACATTGTTCTTTATACACTCGCGGATGAAGCTGAGGCTGTGCTCCCAAACGACGGTATTGTCGATGGCGCCCTGGCAGATCAACAGCTTGCCTTTCAGGTCTTTGGCCTTGTTGATCAGGCTTGTCTGCGCGAATCCTTCAGGGTTGGTGTCCATGGTGCTCATATAGCGCTCGCCATACATTACCTCGTACCATTTCCAGTCGATGACAGGACCTCCTGCGACGCCGACCTTGAACACTTCAGGATAATTTGTCATCAATGAAATCGTCATGAATCCGCCGTAGCTCCAGCCATGTACGCCGATACGCTCCTTGTCCACGTAAGGGAGGGTCATGAGCTCGCTCAAACCTGCCATCTGGTCAGCCATCTCGCACTGTCCGGCATAGTTATGTATGGCTTTCTCGTACTCTGCTCCATGACATTCCGTACCGCGGTTGTCCTGAACGTAGACGATGTAGCCGCGCTGTGCCATATACATTTCCCAGAGTCTTATCTGGCCCAGCCAGCTGTCGTTGACCATCTGTGAATGAGGGCCTCCATATACATAAAGCACGACCGGATATTTCTTTGTCGGGTCGAAATTCACAGGAAGATAAAGCCTGTACCAGTTCTCGAACTTGCCGTCGGCGCTTCTGACTGTTCCCATGCTTACCTCGCCAGTCGCATAATCCTTCAGCGGATCTTCAGCGGTGAACAATGTCCTGGAAACCTTGCCGTCAGCAGAAGCTACCTTCACTACGCGCGGAACATTGAAACTGCTGTAAGTGTCTATGAACCAGGTGCCTTCAGCATTGAACTGAACATTGTGCCAACCCTCTTCCGGCGTCAGCCTTGCCGGTGTGCCGAATTTTACGGCGCCTTTGCGGGAGACATTGACATTGATGCTGAACAGCTGCTTTTCGGCAGGGGAGACCTCGGAGGAGGTGTAGAATATTTTCTCGCCGTTTTCCGCTACGAACTCGACGTCGGCGGCGACCTTCGTGATGCGGTCAATGTTGCCGAGCGTGTCGCAGAGGTAGAGGCTCTTGTAGCCGTCGCGGTTGTCAGTGCGGTAGATGAATTTGCCGGTAAAGCCGAACCAATGCAGAGGCTCGGACGGCTCCACCCACTTTTCATTGTCCTCAGTCAGGATGGTTTTCTCGAATTTTCCGTCGGAAGCCCTGTACATGTTCAGTCTCATGTGCTTCTGGGTGCGGTCCAGAACCTGGATGAAGATGTGGCGGCAGTCCGGAGACCAGGTGACATTGGTCAGATACTGGTCATATCCGAAGTCGTCAGTCTGGAGATAAATGGTGGAGTTCTCCGCCAGGTTATACACGCCGACCCTCACGTTTTCGGAAGTCATGCCGTTCATCGGATATTTGATGTTCACCAATGAACCTGTGCGGGTGTTGATGTCCAGCAGCGGGAAATCCGTCACCAAAGTCTCGTCTTTCCTGTAAAAGGCAATGCTGCGTCCGTCCGGAGCCCAGAAAATGCCGTTTTTGATACCGAACTCGTTGCGGCTCACGGTCTGTCCGTATGTGATGTTCCCGTTTTCGCTCTCCGCGATAAGGTATTTGTGCTTGCGCTGGTCAATGTACCAGAGGCTCTTGCCAGAAGTGTATGCGAAAGCAGGTGCTGTTCCGACAGCCCTGTTTCCCAGCATTGCCGCAGACCTTTCCATCGCTGCATTGTTAGGAGTCACATTCTCGGCATCTTCCGGCAGTTCTTTCCTCAGATAATCGCCTGCGCGGCCGGAGAACTTGCCGTAAATCTCGTCCTCCTCGATGTCATTGCCTGTTACGGCATCGAAGAGCTGCATCTTGCCGTCCTTCCTGTATGCCAATGAGTTAGGACCGAACCATGTGGCGTGGAACCTTTCCGGAATCAGGTCACCTGAATAGACGGCCTGGCCCATGGTCATCATTTTGCCGTTGTTGTTGGCAGGATGGACCGCAAACTCTTTCATACCCTCTGCTTTCGGGTAATCTGCTGCATTTACAGATACGGCGGCCATGATGCCGGCCGCCATACTTAAGGTGATAAGTTTTTTGAACATATCTATTGATTTAACAGTCATATCAACTATCCCAGGAATCCGAGCAGGATACCGGCTGCTACTGCAGAACCGATGACACCGGCTACGTTAGGTCCCATCGCATGCATGAGCAGATGGTTGCTTGGATCAGCCTCTCTGCCGACCAATTCCGATACGCGGGCACTGTCAGGGACAGCCGATACACCGGCATTGCCGATGAGCGGATTGATCTTGTGTCCTTCACGGCAGAACAAGTTCATGAATTTTACGAACAGGACACCGCAGATCGTCGCGATGACGAAGGAAATCAGACCAAGTGCGAAAATCTTTATGGATGTGGCGGAAAGGAATTTGTCAGCCTGTGTGGAGCATCCGACGGTAAGTCCGATGAGCGTGGTGATCACGTCGATGAGCGGACCGCGTGCAGTTTCTGCAAGACGTCTCGTTACTCCGCTCTCTTTCAGGAGGTTACCGAAGAAGAGCATACCGAGCAGCGGCAGTCCTGAAGGAACGATGAATGCTGTCGTGAGGAAGCCTACGATAGGGAAGATGATTTTCTCTCTCTGGCTTACGGCACGTGGAGCCGGCATACGGATGAGACGCTCCTTTTTCGATGTGAGCATCAGCATGATAGGCTTCTGGATTACAGGAACGAGCGCCATGTATGAATAAGCCGACACGGCGATGGCTCCCATGAGGTCCGGTGCGAGTTTCGAAGACAGGAAGATGGCCGTAGGACCGTCTGCGCCTCCGATGATACCGATGGCACCAGCCTCATTAGGCATGAAGCCCATGGACAATGCCAGCAGATATGCTCCGAAGATACCCATCTGCGCGGCTGCACCGATCAGGATAAGTCTCGGCTGTGAAATCAGGGCGGAGAAATCAGTCATTGCACCGATGCCGAGGAAAATCAGCGGCGGATACCAACCCTGTCTGACGCCTTGATACAGGATGTTCAGGACAGAACCGTCTTCATATACTCCGATATTCAGTCCCGGGAACATCGGAATATTGCCGATGATCATTCCGAATCCGATAGGAACGAGAAGCAGCGGCTCCCATTCCTTCACAATCGCGAGAGTTATGAAGACAATGCCGATGCCTATCATCACCAGATGCTGCCATGTCATGTTGCAGAATCCGGTAAACTCCCAGAATTGCTGTAAACTACTGATAATCTGATCCATATAGCTTATGCTATGGTTACGATTGCCGCGCCCTCAAGAACAGAATCACCCTTGGCGACATTGATCTTGGTGACAACACCTTCCCTGTCGGACTGGATTTCGTTTTCCATCTTCATAGCTTCGAGAACGGCTACCTTCTGTCCTGCCGCTACCGTATCACCCTCTTTTACAGATACTTCGATGATGACTCCAGGAAGTGGTGACGTAACCGGTCTGCCTTCTCCGGCAGGTTTTGCCACTACTGGTGCAGGAGCTGCAGCTACCGGTGTCGGAGCTGGCTTTGCAGCCGGTGCAGCTGCCTGTGGAATCGCCTGGACAGCAGGCATTTCATTTTCAATTTCTACCTTGTAGTCTACGCCGTTAACAGTTACGTCAGCGACATTGCCGGTGGTGGAATTGATGGCGATATTGTAATCGTTGCCGTTGATCTTGAATTTATATTCTTTCATGATTTCTGATTTTTAATGATTATTTAGGAAGCTGTCTGAAATTCTGTCCCTTGCTGTTCCAGCTGCTCTGCTTCCTGTTGATTGTGAGCACGAAACTTTCATTGTCATGGACAGCATCTTCCATATACAGGTGCAATGCCAGTGATATGGCCGCGTAAACCTCTCCGTTCATTTCCTGGTCGAGCGCCAGTCCTATGGCGGCAGCTATCTCAGGAGTAATCTCGCCGGAGGTCTTCACCTTCGCCTTGTCAGCCTTTTTGCACTCGCATTTCTCCTTCTTCTCGCCGGAAACTTTTCCGAGCAGGCTGAACAGCCACCAAAGGATGATGAGCGCGCAGAAAACTACTGATACAGAGACGATTGTGAGTATGAATCCATGCTTGTCCTCATGAGCCATCTTCTGGCTTCCGGTCTCAGTGACGCCATCGCCGTTCACCACTCCCGGTGACGGTACGGCAGGATCCGGCTCCACCTCGAACACTATCTGACGCAGGTCAATGGCCGTTTTCGCGACTGATTTTCCTGCCGGAAGAGCGGTCGGGACAATGATGGAGTCCACGACTGTGCGTCCGTCGTTGCTCACGAGATAGATGGTCGAACCTCTGCGGATTTCGAAGTTCACGTAGAAAGTGCCGTCACCATTGTTGCCGCTTGCGTG
>Ga0129311_1001714_pt1 | contig 14913 bp, 19 predicted proteins | sample Go1ome_FD_94435 | JGI IMG/M metagenome (GOLD analysis project Ga0129311, IMG submission 94435) | Western lowland gorrila individual fecal microbial communities from Wisconsin, USA - Go1022B metagenome | ecosystem: Host-associated > Mammals > Digestive system > Large intestine > Fecal | place... | reverse complement strand
CTATCGGCATCAAAAGTACCTTCAATAGGTATATCCAAAGCCATCTGTTGTAAACCTGCCAAATGGTACAATAAAGTAGTTTTACCGGAACTCTCTGGACCAAATATTTCAACCACTCTTCCCTCTGGCATACCACCACCAATTATGGCATCCAAATCTTCAATACCTGTAGACCATCTGTCAATTTTCAGATTGGCATTTTTAGAACCAATAGTATATACTGCACCTTGGCCCTCTTTTTTGTTAATCTCATTACAGAGCCTAATTATTTGCTCTTTATTCATAGCACCCATTAGCTATTCTACCTCCACATAATTCATTATTGTGCATAACGCTTCATCGTAACTTTTACACTGAGTAGTTACCACCTCTTGCAATTCATTTGCTCTTTCATCTTTTCCCTCTGCAATTAAAGCCTGTTTTGCAATACCTAACAAATTAAAGATATTACCATTCTGTCCTATCAGCTTTGCTACCGGCTTATAGTCGAGATTACCACAATCGTAATGATTAAACTCACAAATTTCAATCTCGCCCTCTTCCATTTTTCTATCTAACCATTCCTCAAAACATTCCCAAGTTTCATGGTCAAACTGTGTTTCAAACAACTCTCTAAGTTCTTGCTCACTTTTAATTTTACTCATTGGCGTCAGCCTCCTTTCATCATATAGATATTATATCATAAAATTTGGCCGACGTCAATAGATTTTGAAAATATTTTATTTTAAGAGCGTTTTCTATCAGCTCTTGCATACAACGAACTATTGTATTTCTTTACCCTACTAATATAAGTAGACTTCTTGAACTCAAGTGCTCCGCTCTCAATCAACAACCCAAGTACTTTTTTATTAACCTTTTTATCTTGTACCCTATCGAGGAAGTTATCGTATGATGTGAATATACCATTTGCTTTTCGTTCGGCTACAATTGCATTGGCGGCCACTTCACCGACCCCTTTGATTGAACTCAAACCCTGCTGAATTGCGAACTCACCGTCAATCTTTCTCAACGACGACTTTACCCTTGAATAATTTACATGAGGTAAGAATACCACAGCACCATCACCTACAGCATTCTCACAATACTTAAAGAAATCACTATCATCATTAGCATACTTAATCTTAGCAAACCAGAATACCTCAGGATAATATACCTTATAATACATTTGTTCTACCGATATAAGTGAATATCCAACAGAATGTCCTTTATTGAATGAATAATCATAAAACTTTTTGAATATGTCTTTTGCCGTATCTGCCGGTACACCTAATTTCTTACAACCATTCACAAACGCTTGTTCAAATCGTGGATAGTCATTCTCAAAATAATAGTTAAACTTAGGTACACCAATCTTCATCTTTGTTATATTATGCGCTTCATCCCAAGTCATACCGGCAATATCTACGGCCATTCTCATAATCTGTTCCTGGTAAATAATCGTACCATACGTCTCTTTCAGATACTCGTCAAAAGCTCTAATATTACTACCAGCATCTTCACCTAACTCATAGGCCTCTTTATTAGCTGCATATAACTCTGGCATCTTCTGTTTCAAAGGACCGGGTCTATTCATTGCAGATGCAGCAACTACATCATTAAAGTTACTTGTATGAATATCTAATAATAATTGCTGTACAGAGGCCTTATCCAACTGGAATACTCCATTACAATCACCTTTAGCAAAACCAGCAATTACATTTTCATCCTCAATCATACTTATGTCAAAACCAGATGTACCTGTAGCTTTTCTGCAGTCATTTAACTCTGACATAGTTTTCAGACCTAACATATCGAACTTAATTACCCCTATAGCTTCCATATCTATCAGGTCATAAGCTGTAAACAACTTACCTGTTTTTGTGTCCATTCTTACAGCAGCATAATCAAGTATATTTCCACCGGTTATCGCCACCCCTGCCGCATGAGTACCAATGAACCTTACTTTCTCGTACATAGCTAAAAAGTGCATCATTATATTGTCATAACTAGCATTATAACTCTTGTACCTTTCATCTTTCTTTAAGCCTTCTCTGTCAAGAAAACCTTCATCAATGTATGAGTTTACAAACTTCTTTATGTCCGCCTTTATTTGCTTATTTATCTTAGCATCTGAAGCATCTACTTCTTTGTCTGTTCTTAAACCACAAACCTTTGCTAAATCATTTATCAGATTATCTACACGATACAAACCATACGAACAAATCTGAGCTGAATGACCCTCGTATTTATTAAGCAGATACTCAATAACCTCGCCTCTTCTATCTGTTTCAAAGTCAAGGTCAATATCAGGCATCTTATGTCGTTCTTTCATAAGGAACCGTCGGAACTCAAGATTGAAGTAAATACTATCTACCTCAGTAATCTTTAATGCATAGCATATAATTGAGTTACAAGCAGAACCACGACCTGGACCTACTGCAATTCCATGGTCTTTTGCCCAATTAACATAATCCTCAACCATAAGGAAATAATCTTCAAAGTGATGGAACTTAATTACATCTAATTCCTCTTTCGCTCTGTCGATATACTTCTTGTTATATTTTCCCCTATCTTTCAGTCCTTGCTTTACATGTTCTACAAGTACCTTATACGAGTTATCATAAAGTACCGGCAACTTTTCTTCAAGCTGGTCAAGATAATTAAGTTCGCATTTATCTTCAATCTCTTCCAAGTTCTTTACCATCTGTAAAGCTAATTTCTTAGTCCTTGCCTCACCAAAATCAGCTTTATGCATTTTATAAAATCTTTTCTTTAAGTCACCAGGAACCGGCATATATCGCTCTTTGTACGTATCTTCAATGTGGTCCAAATTATGTCCAGCCACCTCATGCATTTTCAGATATGACTCCCAATCTTCTTTTCTACCTCTATGACTATCAGAAGTCAATATACACTTAATACCTAATTCCTCTGCCAATTCAATAGACTTTATGTTGATATGCCTCTGTAAATTTATACCATCTTTTTTTTCATCAACATCATACGGCTGTATCTCAATGTAAAAATCATCGCCAAATATACTCTGCATTTTTTTCAAATATCTTTTGGCCTTGTCTATACTATCACCTTTTATACATTGACCAAGATAGCCAGCCACACAAGCAGATGTACAAATTAAACCCTCACTGTGTTCTTCCAAAATACTGAAATCCCAAATCGGGTTGTAATACTTCTGCATATCGCCCTCATACTGAATACGGTTCATGTTACCATAACCAACTAAATTTTTAGCAATCAATATGAGGTGAAAGCCTCTTGTCTGTGGTATATACTTTGGTAAGAAATAGCCCTCGACACCAAGGATGGCTTTTAATCCGTTATCTTTACAAGCCTTGTATGTCTGAACCAATCCATTTGTATTACCGTGATTAGTTGTACATAATGAATTATAACCTAACTCTTTTGCTATCTTAGCTAACTCTTCCGGTTTACCGTACCCATCAAATGTACTATACTCGTCATGCCTGTGTAAATCAAATTCTTTGCCCATATCACATCACCTCAATAACTTATCATAGAATGCTTTTACTTTTATAGGGTCTGTTATCTTTTTGAAACTCTTGGTAGCCTTAATTGCTCTTGTAACATCTTCGTCCCTCTCTATGTAACTATCTTTACGAGAGTGTACCATCTTTGGTTCCATTATTAAACCCCTTTTTCTTATTATATCATAAATATCCGGAAACGTCAACCGTAAATTTTCATTATTGCTATACCCCTGCATTACCACTGGTACACAATCACAAATTACAGCTTCCATAAACCTCATTATGTTAAAATACTCGTGTAAGTAAGGATGTGATACGATAGTATATCTACTTAACATTAAATTATACAGATATGTACTCTGACCAACTCTTTTATCTCTATCCTCAAGTGTAAACAGTTCAAACTTACCGGTCATTGGGTTGTTATAATTGGTACCGAACTTACCGAAGTACTTTCCACCTTTATGTCGCTTGCCTATCCTATCTCCCAGCTGCTGTTTTACTTCATACAGATAATTCTTACTTTCATCATAAACAGAACCTATAAAATAAAGGTCCTGCATTTTTGGTATCTCTTGTACAAAAGTATTAAACATAGCATACTCATAGATTGGACCATAAGTATCTGTTTCTGATTTCCATGTGCATATCCTTTTGTACTTCTTAAAATTGTAAAAATCACTGAAGTCATATTCTCTTGGGTCAATTACAAACTGAAATACTTCTTTACCTTCACAACAACTTACAAACAATAACCGTTCATATAATCGTCGCATCTTATCATAATTCCAGTTAAACTGCTTATCAACTTTCATACCATTCTGCATTTCTTTTACCACAGAACGATTAACCATTGTCGGTGTCTTAAATATGATTACCTTATCAAACTCATTCAACACCATTTCATAGAGTTTCTTTATCTCCGGCCAACTCTTACAATCATACTGTGCCAACTTCAAAATATCTACATCATCACTGGTCAGCACTTTATTTATCTTGCCGTTACCATAAAAATCTATGATTGTCACTTCATCCACAAACTTAATTATCTGTGAATAAATGGCGGATATTATTTCATTCTGACTTGACTCTATATTGCTAAGTAATGCTACTGCTACACTCATTATATCGCTTTCCTTTCTGATACGTAGATAGGTGACCGAAGCCACCTTTACATATCTACTTATTATTTATTCTGCTTTGACAAATAACTGTCGAGGTCCCTCTTGTACAGATGTAAGCTACCGGCGATATGAGTATAGGTGCCAAGAGGAATACCTAACTGCATACTCATTAAAATCTGCATACAGGTAAACTGAAACACGTCATAAGTAAAGCCCATCCACAAATCGTTAGACCTCATATATGTTGTCATATACAGCTTACCCTCTCTGATAAAGAACTGCAGACATACTGTACAGTTTACATCTTTACTCGGAGTATCATTGGCCGTCTTAATATGAATAACAGCCTGTCTGGTGTTAGGGTTGTCTGTCAGTTGCTTCTTAACAAACTCCCACTGGTCAAAACCATACTTACTCTGAATACACCAACCATAATTTGAGTTGACTGTTTCGCCATCGTCAGACATTCTATCCCAAGCCTTTGTGTACTTCTGTATCTCTGATAAGCTCTTATTACCAGACATATACCACAGTAACTCTCCCACAGCATACTTCATCGGCATATTACGTATCTTATTTTTCATAATATTCTGAGTTGGGTCCTCAATAACAGTTACCGCATTGATTACCTCTCCAACCACATCACCATCACGAGAACCACTTACATCACCCATATTAGATAATAGACCAAACCAATGTTCAAAAGCTTCATCAGCATTCTTTGCTGTTATAAACTGATTATACAACAACCCTTTCACCTCCTACTTCATTTCGTACAATATTTTTGTAAAGTTTTTAACATCCATAAATCTGAGCCTTCTTCTCAAGTACTCAATAATCATGTAACGTTCTTTCAGATTGTTTCTGAAGTAATCAATCCTCTGCAATACCTCATTACTATTATAAACGGTCAACAGTGGAGCATATCTACCTGCATACTCTTTAATTGTATCAGCCCCATACTCGGCAATAAACAGAGGAACTGTTCCATAGAATATTGCTTCAATAATTCTTGCTGTCATAAAACTATATTTGCAATATTCTTTCTTTGCTAAAAGTATGGTTACCAGAGAATTTGAATACACAAACCTCATATCCGAAGTCTGAATGCGTTTACCAAAATGTATACCCGGCCACCTTGTTTCACTATCTCTGTCACCTTCATTCCAGTTACCATACACAGTTATTCTGCGACCTTTACAATTAGGTATATATTTATCAATACACCAATCCCTCTCATATCTGTTACCAACATATACCATATCATCTACCGGCATCGGATTTATAGCAAAATCATCAATATGGTCCCAATCAAATGGAATGTACACCTTACCAAACCTTCTGCCTTTCATATCGGACCCTGTTTCAAAACACTGCCACTTGTTACCAAGCTCCAATATGCTTATATCAACACCAGTTTCATGCATACGAGTAAAGTCAATTATGTCAATCTTGTAATCAAGGTCAAATACAATCAACTTAATACCTCTTGTCCTACAATACTCAATCAGACAATTCTGAATGAAATAATCAGGCTGCCAGCCTTTACCTCTACTCTGTTCGTCATTTCTACCCGGTATACACATACGCCACTCGTGAAGAATGAACTCACAATTGTTCAACCCATGCATATCCCAGATATTAAACAACATTTCAGAAGTAACTTCATACCATTCTTTTTCAAGAATAAGCTCATTGTACATACTCTTATGCATTTCTACGTACGCCGTACACTTATCAGTAACTGCCCAATCAAAATAACTTTTCTCGGTTTTCATTGTATAATCAAACCCATCCTTATCCCTATCAGGCATTACCTGGACCACCACATATCCATCCTTTTGAAGCTGCCTTATGATTGACCACGAATAAAAAGCATTTCCATCTGGAGTCGATAGGAGGTTCCCGTCTTTATCCATTTTTGTATCTCCAAGGAAACCCCAATAACTATATCCACATTTTTTTGCAACCATATTACACCTCCACTAATGGACAACTCTTTGGTCTCTTTGTCACATACTCTTTCTTTACTTCTTCCGGTCTGTTCTTTTTAGTTGGTTTAGTACATAAAACCATTTTACATTCTACACAATTACTAGGCATCTCTGTCATATCGGTATCATAATAAATCTTACTCATAATCGTACCTCCTCTGGCAAAGAAGATTACACTTACCATCATAAGGACACTTCTCATTCTTAACACCAGATAATAACTCTTTAATCTGTTGTTCATTCATATTGTTTATGTTACCGAGTACCTGCTCTGACAAATAACTCTGACAACGAACAATATTACCATCAGAATATATTGTGTGTACCTGACTCTGACTATCACATACACGTCTATCATTATTTATCATGCCGATAATGAATTGCTGGTCCTTTTTGTCAATCATATCATAGTACTCGTGTATTCTATCAAACGTCTTTGCTCTTACACTATCATTAGCTCCTAACAAATCCATATCCTGTGCCAAGCAGAAATATATTTTTTCGATACCACGCTGTTTTATCTGCTGCATATCTTCCTCAAAAAGGTTCTCATTGAAAGCTGAATAAGTATAACTTAGCTTCACATTGATACCTCTCTGTTTAGCCCAATCTACAAAGTTCCAAATCTTCTTTGAGTTACCTTGTGAACCTCTGATAATATCGTGTGCCGTACCGTCATAACTTACTGTAACATTACGTATATCATATCTTTCACAATATGATTTCAGCTTATCTAATATAATACAATTAGAAAGCAACGTATAGTTAACAGCATAATAATCGAGTATACTAAATATATCCTCAATTCTTTTGTGAAGAATAGCCTCGCCACCACCAATCACATAATCTACTTCAGGGAAAGCCCTTATCACATCTTCCATTCTCTCCGGTACCAACTCACACCTTGTCTTATTTCTCCAAATACTACATGTCTTACATCCGGAGTTACACATATTAGTTATGTAGAACTGTATCAATTTATTCGGTCTCATTACCCTCTGCCTCCGTTTCTTCTTCTACCGGTACCTTCAAACCAAGTACCTCTTTTACATATTCAATTGCATCTGCTAAGGTATTATAATCTACCTTTACTTTGTTTTCAATAACCGTCTGCTCATAGGCCTCATTGAACCATGCATTGTGTCTTGATAAATTCTTACCATGCTCTTGCGATGAAAGTCTTACGTCAGTAGGTACTACATAAATAAGAATACAAGGAACATTTTCCTGCATACGTTTATCAATGTCCCACATCTCGTCATTCTCATACTGTCTATCTACTCCACCATATACCCACTCTGTTAAATGATACCGGTCAAGTATTACATTATCAACCAAACCCTGTTCCATAAGGTTTTGAAGCGTGTTTATTTTCTCTGTGTTTATATCCATATTCTGAAACGAATGAGCATAACGAGTATCATCACGAAACCTTACAAAATTCATATCAGGTATAGCATCAATAATCATATTACATAAAGTAGTTTTGCCTACTCTATCAATACCCTCAATAATAATAACCATGTTATGTTACCTCCAAAACAAACAAAGGGAGAGTCGACATCCACCGGCCCTCCCTCCATTTATTACTTTTTATCTTTCTCTTCTGCAACTCTATCTGCTACAGTGTCAATCTTTTTGAAAATTGCTTCCTCAAGCTGCTCGCCGGTGAAACCTGAGTACATAGCAATATTCATACCAACAATGATACAATCTGCAATTTCCTCAAGCTTATTCTCCGGACAATTATGATTGTTTCTCATGTTCTTCCAACGCTTATCAGAACTGAGTACCTCGCCAATCTCTGATACCAGCTGTTGTACATGATAACTTGCCATTCTTGTATTGTCAATCGGTAATTCGCAACCATACTCTACATCTGCTACACCGTCATACGTACCGGCATTTATCATTTCACGCTGGTTCTCTGCCTGCTTGTTAAACATATCTGCAAATGTTTTATTCATCGTCGTCCTCCCACTCTTCATCATCATCGTCCTCGTCGTTCCAATCATCCTGCGCCTGGTCATATTCCTCAAGCTGCTTGATATAGAACTTCTGCGACTTTCTCGTAGGTACATCGATGCCTCTTTCCTTACAGAGTTTGTAAAGCTGCTTATCTGACATTTCAGAGTAATCAACTTCTTCCTCTTCTGTAGCTTCATCTTCTACATCATCATCGTAGTCGTCGTCGTAATCATCCTCAGGCTCAGGTTTCTTTTTACCTTTGCTCTGTGATTTAGCCGGTCTTTTCTTCTTAGGCTGCTCTTCCTCACACTCTTCATCATCGTCACCACCACCTGCTTCAGCCGGCCAAGCCTTATCAATCATTTTCTTTAAGGTAGCCAGACCAAACGGTTTTGCTTTCTCATTTCTGAACTTCTGCTTGTCCATAGGTACCACAGAGAAAGTCTTGTTCTGCTGTTTACCAGATACAGAGATTACATAATCGCGGTCACATAATGTACCATAATTCTCATACATAGCAACCAGAGCCGGGATAGGCGAGCAGTTGTTAACCGCAAACATAAATACCTGAACCTCTTTGGTCTCATAATTCCAAACAGACCAAGCATACATATTACGTGTTCTCAAGCCATCATCCTCACAATAAGGACAATCTCTACCGAAGAACTCCTGACACGGTACGTTAATACCCTGTTCAAAACTGTCGTGCCATACTATCTCTACACCATCATCCATATCCTGTAAAAAGCGAATACGTTGTTTCTGACCTTCACGAAAATAAATAAACTTGCCTTTGTTCTGACCAGATTTCTTAACATCATTTTTAATGCTATTTAATAATCCCATATTACTTACGTCCTTTCTTATCACGATAAATTTTCATTGTACGACTATACATCTTTTTGAATTTGTCCTCGGTCATATCGCCGGGGTCTTTTATTCCTTTCAGGTATGTAAACCTTGTAACATTAAATATAGACTTTAAGTACTTAGTACCTTTTCGTCCACATTCATCATTGTCTAATGCACTTATAACATCTGTTATACCTTTCTCTTTTAATTTTCGTTCCTGTTCTTCCGACATCTTCCAACCCAAAATAGCTACAACATTTGTAACTCCGAATTGTAATAATTTAGCCCGGTCCATATACCCTTCTACTACAAAGACATATTTTTCTGAACCATAATCTCCTACCAAGGTACTTGCTCTACTGAAGCCTTCGTTGTATAAATACTTTCGTCTAGCCTCAATATCTTTTCTCATTGTTCTACAAACCCAACCTCTAAACTTACCATTATCTAGCATTGGAAATATCAAACCATAAGAATTGTTATATGTTACTTTTGCTCTACAAAGGTTCAACGTATTTACATCAAACCCTCTTTTTAACATATAGTTACGAGCATCTGTTACTTCCTCAATCTCTGACTCATTATCCCAATCTACTTTACTCAGTCCGTGGTAATAATCATAAGCCTCGTCATATAACTGTTTCTTATTCTTTCTGTTATTATAAGTCTTTGCTGCCTTTTCAACATTTATATCGCTACACTTTTTGGATTTCAATATCTTGTTATACATCAGCTCAGACTTAAGCTCATTCAAACCGTGATATTTACTTTCCATCTTCTGTACAATCTTTTTAGCTCCAAATGTTTCATTACAACCAAAACAATAACAAGTTCCACGAACCAAATCAACAGACATACTGGGATTTACGTCTCCATGAAACGGACATACAATCTTTTGAACAGGTTCATCAACTGTTGGTATCAAGTTATAATACCATAAAACTTTAGCTAATTCACCAGCCATACTACTTACCTACTTTTCTGTCAGTTTGTAGTAGCTACTTTTAAGTCTTACTGAACTACACTTTTTTACCTCCTCTTCGTCGATTGCTCCGAGTTCAACAAGCTTATCAAGCTGCTTATCTCTGACCGTTTCTGTTACGCTTACATATTTAAGGAACTCCTTAAAATCTACACCGGACTCCTTTAATAACTCAAATAAACCTGGCCAATTTGTTACTTGGTAGTTCTTCTGAATGACCAGCTTTTGCTCTTTCTTGCTAAGCAGCTTTTTCAATCGTGGTATATCAAAAGTCACTTCAGAAGGTGTTACCCTTGTTACAATTATTTTTTTACAATTCTTAATTTCTGTAACAGGTATCTCAATCTTATTGTCCTCTATAGCAACCTTATCGAAGTACTGTTCCATACACTGACTAAATTCATATTTAGCTTCGTTAAACGTTCTCTCCGCTGAGTCTCTACTATACTTAATATCTCTATACCACTTAATCATCTGAGTTACATACTGCTTAACTGATTGCCTCTTCGTCTCTGACATCTTCATCCACCTCCTGAGATTTTACATTCTCCTTAAAAAGGTTGTAAATAAACTTCGGCCACCTCTTATTTGTTCTTACCCAAAGAATTTCATCAAACAATACAATATGTTCAGCACCATACTTTGTTTCAACCTTAAACTTTCTGTTCTTGGTGGACTTCTTAACAATCATAGCTGAGATTACTTTTCCACTTTCAAGTCTAAAAGCGATAATCGTACCTACCTTAGCCTCTTCTATGTACTTTGCTCTCATAGCTAACTTTGCTGCCTCTTCTGCCTCAATCTCTTCCTGTGATTTAACATATTCTGATTTAGCCTGTTCAATATTCTCGTCATTAGCCTCAACAACTTCCTCACCATTACTCTCTACCTCACATAACAGCTTGTCAATCATTTCTGCTTTCGTAAGTCTGGATTTGCCTTTGTAAAAGGAAATACCCATATCCTTACACATCTGCCGAAGCTCCTCAGCTTTCATAGCCTCAAGTTCAGTTCTCTTACTCTGTAACATATTAGTTACCTCCACTTTGTTTAATATTTTGTTGTTACCATAACGATATGATACCATTCAAGGTACTGTTATCTTAACTCTTGTTATTCTTAACCTCTTCGGTTCATACCTGTATTTATTATATCATATTATTTTTTATTAGTCAATATCTTTTTTTAATTATTTTTAATTTTTATTTTGGACCAACATATACCTCCTATACGTACGTATATATATTATAGGAAATCGTTGGTTTCAACACAGCGTTTATAAACGTTTTCAACAACACCAATAGCAATAACTGCTTTCTCATTCTCAAAGGTAGGATGTGTATCACAATAGTTTTTATAATAACTTATATCCTCAAGTACATTATTAAAAAATTCTTCTGAATGCTTTATATGACGACGACATTCATCAGCACAACTTAATATTCTTCTTCTGGCATCAAGAGCTTTTTCTTTAGCTCTTTCTTCATCTTGCACTTCATCTTTCTTTTCTAACTTATCAACTTTCTTCTCTACAACATCTAACTTATCTAGCATCTCGGCATTCATCGCTTTACCAAGTTGACTCGCAAGCCACGACCAGGGTTTATACTTTTTACTGAATTTCTGAATGAGGGTAGTCATGGCAGCTACCCCCACACCAGAAACCCATGCCCAATCTGTAGCCTGCAATGATTGAATAAATTCCTTAATCATAACAGACCTCCCAAGTTACTCGGCTAATTCAGGCAAACCGAGAGCGTCAAGAACACCTTTAACCTTAGGCTGAATTACCTTAGGAACATCAGCGAACTTATATGGCTCGTTTGTCTTGGGGTTAACCGTACCCTCTACAATAAGAGTTGCATAAATAACTGCCATTGTTTGCACCTCCTTTCTTAATAACCTTGTTACTATGAAAAGCCGAATTTTATTCAGCATCTTCATCACCTACCAAAATGACTTCTACTTCAGGTCTGATAACCTCTGGAACATCTTCAATAACATAAGGTTTACCTGTTTTGGGGTTAATTGCTCCACCCTCAATTAAATCAGCATATACCTGTGCCATAGCCGAACTAGTAACTGCCATTTCATTCACCTCCCCTTATCCTAACATCATTTCATACATTTCAACGAGTGCTAACTGAGTATCCACCAGCTGTGCAGTCATCTTTTCTGTTTCCGTTTGTTCTCTAAGTGCAAAATGATATACATCACCTGTCACATAGATATGTAACAAAATTCTCTTGCCAATAGATACTCCATCAATCTTTACATCAGCAAGATTAGCTTCGGACATGAGTTCTTCTGTAACTACCTGGGTAGTTTCATACTCAGTCCCATTCACTCGGCAATTCAATTCCGTGCCGTCTTTCAGCTGGATTACAACGTCCTCTGACATCAACGTATCCGTAGTCTGGTTTTTGTTTTCTGCATCCATTATTTTGCTCCTTCCATCCTTTAATAAAGAGTTCGTCATACAAAATATCCAAATTCCTCAATGTTTCATGTGAATTAAAATATTCCATATGACCCCTCCAACTTTTATACTGTTGCTCAATATCCTTATATGACATTTCGCCATCTTCTAACTTTTCTTTGAACTTCTTTAACTTTCTTCTTTCTCGAACAATTGTATTGTGGTCGGGTCTCATTATAACCTTACCAGTATCGGTAACATGTACTTTAGCCTTGAGCCACTTAAAATCTCTACTAATGGGTTGAATAACGGTTTTCTTCACATTGAGTTCTATCCCGCGTTCGCCATACATGTCCCTTATCTTTTCTAAGCAATATACCAAATAATCTTTGTCGCGGTGTATTAAACGAAAATCGTCCATATACCTACCGTACTCTCCAATCTTCAACTGTTCATGTACAAAGTGGTCTATCTTATTTGGGTAAAACACAGCTGTTATCTGTGATACCTGACTACCTAATCCTAAGCTATCTTCCCCAAAAGCATCTATAAAATCCATTAAAAGATACAATATTTTAGGGTCGTCGATAACAAAAATATCTGTATAATCCTGATAAACACACTCGTGATTTATCGACTCAAAGTATGCATGTAAATCTCCCAAGAGTATATATGAATTATTATCCCCATATTTTCTGTATTCAACTTCAAGGTCTCTTTTCAACCTCTCAAATGCCATCTGTGTACCTCTACCCTTAAGCGATGAGTAATTATCATATATTAACTTTGGTCGTAGATTTGGCATCAACACTTCATCATTTACACACCTATGAATTACTCGTTCATTGATATGTATGGACCTTATCTTCCTGAGCTTACCTCTTTCATTTACATAAAATACTATAAACCCATCAGACATTCTGTCCATCCTCTCAAGCCGCTCTTTTGTTACTCTAACTCTTTCAATCCTATTCAAATAATAGTTTTGAGTAGAATACTTCCAAGTAACTCCTTGCATACACTTCTTAGCAGCCTTCATAAGATTATTAGCATCGCACACCTTTTTATACTCTGAATTTTTCTCTTTATTCATAGTGGACTGTACACCCCTTGGCAGTTAATAGTGATACTTAGTTATAAGGCTTTTCTTACCAGAACTAAATCACATCACATACATATAAATCTTGATATGTAACCTATATGTATAGCAGTATTCTAACTGCACCAAGCAATTTAGCCTTTCGGCAGGGTCATGCTTTCCTATCGTTTCAAAGTTCTATCGGTCAGAGTGCCTACATTGTGAACCCTTACGATATCGGGCGAACCGAACCCTCGTAGCTCGCGTTGTTGTTGTTGCTATTGCCGTTGTTGTTGGCATTACAAAAGTTCGTAGTGTACATCAAAACATAACCCATATATTTACATTTTATTTTCTGTGCTTTGTTTCTCTTTCCAAGACAAATAGTCCTTATATGTAGACCTCTTCCACTTATATAGGAAGTTCTTAACCTTTTCGAGTTGCTCTGAATAATTCATGTACTTATTAAGGTCTATCTCGAAAAACTCTTCAACAAAATTAACCTCTTGTCTTATAGCAGCTATGGCAGAAATTGCTTGGTCCTCCAGCCTGATACGTTCTATGTACTCAAAGCCTTCATTACATTTAATTTCATTTGCTTTAGCGATTTTCTCTACCAATTCTGAACTATAAGCAAACAAATTTGACCTAACTTTATTTATCATCCAGATGTCATATTTCTTCAACCCCTTTGTTTCTTCTACATCTTGCTGATATGCTTCAACTTTGTTAAACCATTTATTTAACTCTGGATACTGTTCACGAAGCCGTTTACTAACCAAGTGTTTATAATCACCTGTCTTTAACTTAAAGTTTCTCATAATCATTTGAGTAACTATATGTCTTAGTTTAACGGCTTCGTAAAATACGTCTAACTTAGAAGCCGAACGTTTCCACCCTGGAACACTCATATCCATTTTCTCCTTTACTTTTACTTATATGTGCCACACTTTCGTGTGTCACGATTGCTGATTAGTTAAAACGATTAACGGGCGAACCGAACCCTCG
>Ga0129311_1001713_pt1 | contig 14916 bp, 14 predicted proteins | sample Go1ome_FD_94435 | JGI IMG/M metagenome (GOLD analysis project Ga0129311, IMG submission 94435) | Western lowland gorrila individual fecal microbial communities from Wisconsin, USA - Go1022B metagenome | ecosystem: Host-associated > Mammals > Digestive system > Large intestine > Fecal | place... | reverse complement strand
CATAGATTACTTGTATTATAGCATAGATTCCGCTTTTCTTCTTAAAAATCACTAGATTATAAGCAACTTTTAAAAGAGCGGTGGAATTTACTTTTGCACTGGAATTTACTTTTTCAAGTCAGCCTGACATATTTTTTTAGTCAGGTTCTGTTGTCCGGATTCTGCACTGATCATTTGATTTCGCATTTATACAATACATTATATAACATCATGACTTTATATGACTCAGTATAAATAAATTGTGAAAAAAGTCAATATTTTTCTATTCTTTTTTATTTTTAATTCAGAAAATGCATACCACGTGTACAGTAATGTGATTTTTACAATTATTCAGCCATGTCTTTCCATACTGTGACATAGCCGTTCTGAAAAAAATACAACTGAATTCAGAAATCCCAGAGCAAAGCTGACCATCATAAGGATACCCGGATGGAATGCATCGCACAATCTGCCTCCCACCAGGTTTGCAAGGACTGTTCCCACCACACTGCTGACGGTCAATCCCATTGAAATACTGAAGCTTCGCAGGCGCTCATCTGCCGCCTCCGCAAAGCACTCCACGCTGACACTCATGTAGAACGCAAAGCTGGCACACTGCAGCATCTGCCCCAGATAAAGGGCCCATGTACCGGAAAACAGCTGAAAGCAGAGCGGCCTGAGGAGGTTTGTGATCAGGGCGATCGCCATTCCCAAAAGTGCATGGGAATTTTTCTTTTTCCATGCAAAGGCCAGCAGCATGAGACCTGCGAACTCCACTGCCGCTCCTGCCCCACAGACATTTCCATATGTCTCCGCATCTCCGCCCAGTTCCACGATGATCAGGGACAGAAAGCTTCCCACCAGACGGTGACTGAACCAGTAGAATGTGATGATCCCCAGCCAGAACAGGAAACGACGGTTCTGCGCCAGAGTATGAAATGCCTGGAAAAAGGAGAGACTTTTCTCTTTCGCCTCCCGTTTCCGGCGATTTCCGAGACTGGTATCTGGAAGAAGAAGGAGACACGGGATCATGAGGAGGAATATCACCATTTGTACGAGAAAATAGCAATCCCAGCCTCTGTATTTAAAATAATATCCACCGATCACCGACATCACCGCATACCCGATGGACCCGCCGGCACGAACCCGGCTGTAGATCAGATCCGGCTGTTTTTCCCGGCTGATATTGACCCAGGCATCCATCAGCTGACTGAAAGGATAAACGATCCCGGCAGATAGGACCATCCCAGGAAGCATGAGCCAAGGCTGGTCCATATATTTTGTACAGAAGATACACAGCGCTGAGATCATTCCGATAAGCAGAAGAAGATACCGCCTTGTCGGAAGAAATGTGTCCGTGATATAACCGCCTACCGGCTCCATCAGAAGATTTGCCAGAAATGTCAGGCTGGTGATGATTCCGCAGACCGTGGCGCTGTAGGCGCGTTCCGTCAAAAACAGGACCGTATAGCTGGAAAATACGCAGTATGCGGCATAGTAAATAAAATATGCAGAAAAAAACAGAATCGTATAGTGAGGGCCGCTGTTTATTCCAGCGGCCCTCTCACGTCTCATCATAAAACCTCCAATGGAACAGATGCCAGCAGCAGCCTCCTGTTAAAAATACAGTTACCGTCCTGCCATCCTTCCTCATAGAAGCAGTACACCGGACCTGTTCCCGCCAGATCAGACGCCCCGCCCTCTTCTGCCAGAAGGAAACCATCGTCCCAGTTTTTTCCATCATCTGCACTGATACGGATCGTCAGTTTCTGACGGGCGTCAAGACTCCACCGGACCGCCTCGCCGTTTTTCTGTCTCTCCAGTGCCGGTTCATCTCCGTATGCGCAGTTGACAAAGGCCATCTGTCCGTCTGGAAGTGTGAGCAGCGCTCCGCCGCAGATCGGATCCGGAAGTTTTTCGTTCAGCCATGGTTCTCCCCACTGGACCGCATCCTGTCCTTTCTCCGTTTTTCTGCTCTCACAGAACGCTCTTCTCCGCACTCCCGGGATCTCATGGCGCATGGTGGCAAGCAGAGTTCCGTCGCTCCGCTCCGCCACGGAGCTCTCGGTTGGATCACCGATTCCATTTTCTGCAGGGACCGTGTTGCTGCAGTGCCATGTCCCGCCCCAGTCATCACTGGAAAGGCAGGCAAAGCAGGCAGGAAGGTGTGCATTCTCTCCGCGGCTCAGCCACAGCGGCAGTATCAGGGTTCCATCTTTTTTGCAGATTCCATGTCCTGGTGCGATCGCCCACAGCGTCACCGGCCATTCTTTACGGAAACCGTCGATCAGAGAAGTCAGCTCACGCTCCTCTCCAAAGGTTTCCCCGTTATCACGGCTTTCCCTGAAAAACAGTCTTTGATAGTCCTGACACCAGAAGAAATATACTCTTCCCTCTGGTGCTGCGATCAACAAAGGATTATGAAGAAGTTCTTCCCCTTTCGGCGATACCATTGTGATCCGCTCTCCTGCGGGCTGCGGCTGTCCGTCCTTTATCTGATATCTCCTGAAGAATAAAGTTCTGCGGTTTCCTCCGACTTCCCTGCCCTCATATGTCAGAAGCAGATCCCCGTTGGACGCCGTCACGATTCCCGGGACACGGTAAGAGTCAAAGCCAAGTTCCCCATTTTCCTCCACCAAAACCTTAACACAAGTCTTTTCCGCCATCGTTTTTCCTCCCCGCTTTACTCCTGCATTGGAAAATCACAGTTAAACTGCGTTACATACTTGTCCATTCCAGACGCGGAATATAAAACCATTGTACAGCAGCTGCCAAAATCTCCAGTCCGCACTACTGTCTTAGCATTTTTCATTGTTTCCATCAGGCGCTCCTGGCTGATCGTTCCGCCCGGAAGCTGCGGCACGAGGGATTGGATCTTCTGATACATCGCGTCATTGTACTGCGGCATCAGCTCAAATACTTCATAGCGCTCCGCAACCAGATCATTCAGGATCGCGCACATCGTCTGCACCAGCGTCGGAACTCCCCGCACGAGAGAGACATCGATCACATTACATCCATCCGGAATTGGCATATTCGCGTCACAGATCACGATCGCATCCTTATGTCTCGCTGTCGCCAGCGCATATCCAAGCTCCGCATTGATCACCGTGTGTTTAATCATTTAATTTCTCCTTTCGTTCAATACGTTATATAACATCATTATTTTATATGACCAGTATAGAGGAATCTGAAAAAAAGGTCAATATTTCTTTTTTCTTTTTTTACTAACATTTAAAATCAAAAAAGAATATGTATCTTTGGTATGTTAATACCTTTTTGTCCAACAGGACGTCCCATCAGAATTTCCTGTTACATAAGAAAAAGCCCTGCAAGCTGTTTATATCAACAGTTTGCAAGACTTTGGGGCTTTTTTCTTGATTTTCCAGGTTATTTTCACTTTTCTGCAATCAATGTATTATAGAACTCTTCAAATACATCTGCCGCCAGACAGACCGTCTCCAGACAGCGCACATCGTCCTTCTTATAGACTTTCACCAGCTCTGAGCAATCTGTATTTCCAAGCTTATTGCGGAATGCCTCCACAAGATCCGCGCATGTATCCTTAAAACCATCGGTTGCATGGGCACGGGTCTTCACCGTCAGCCGTCCCAGTGCTGCCATCGCGCCGCATAATGCGCCACAGGATGATCCACATCCCATGCCGCCGCCAAACGCACTGACCAGCTTGAAATCATCTTCCGTAAGACCGATCCCGTATTCCTCGTCAATACATCTTAAGATCGTCTCCGCACAATTGTAATCCTGTTCCAGATAGTATTTTTTTACGTTATCTCTCAGCATAATTTTCTCCTTTTTATAAAATTAATGGCTTTCCCATGAGTACTGTCAACCTTCCAGTTTTCTCCCTCCGGACAATACTCTCCACACCCCCGGCAGGAAGCGGACGAGGAATTTTGCAAGGATGTAAGAGACAATAACTGCGATTGCCGGGAGCAGGAAATAGACGACCAGGGAGATTCCGGCGGCCGTTGTCGTGCCTGCAAGACTCCTCGTCACGACAGCTATTCCTTTATTTACAAATCGTACGACGATGAAGTGAATCGCATAGAGGAACATGCTCTGGCGCATCCATGGACGGATCTTCGGAAGACGCACTCCACAGGCAAACGCCCAACAGGTCATAGGAACAGCCATGCGGTAGAAACAGGTCCAGAGGACATCCGCGCCCGGCATCGTCATCCGGCGGTAGCAGAATATGGAGATGATGATTCCTGCCATGCCTTCTGCCATACAGCGATTCCGTACAAAATCCGGAATCACCTCATCGACATCCTCCTTCTCATGTTTATCACCATTGCTTTTTTGATCGATAGTTTCTTTCTCCGTCATGCTTCTCTCCACCAGCCCTCGTCGGTGAACCGCAAAGTATGCAGCAACCGAATAGTAAAGCAGGGCGTCCGTATTCGGATGGCGCATATCCAGATGAAGATGCACCGCAAACACCAGTCCCACGATCCAGAAAAGACCGATCGCCCGATTCTTCACAAGAGCGTAGATCACCGGTGACACGATAATCAGAAAGATCAGCTGATAAAGATACCAGAAGATTGGCGCATACGCATACTGTGAGACCGCCCGCCAGATCTCCTGCACGGAAAATGGAATGATGTCACGTCCGACCACGGATCGTATGGCGAGAAACCGGGATGCTGCCATATAACCCAGATAGTAGATGAGATTCCAGACTACATAAGGGATCAGGACGCTGAATACCCGGCTCTTCCATTTTCCGACTAGCTTGTCCCAGGAAAAATTCCGGAAAAACAGGTAGGAGGACAGCAGGAAAAAGCCCGGAACGGCGATCTGTCCCAGTCCCACCGACACGAAATTTTCGATCCGGTCCGCAAGACTCCATATCCCATCCTGCGCCCCGCCGGAAAACAGATCCACATTATAAGAGTGGACCCAGATCACAAAGATACTGAATAGAAACATCAGCCATGATATCTGATCATGAAACCGTCTTTCTCCGCTGCCTGTCACCATACGCACTCCCCGCAGTTTTCTTTTATTTTATCATATAAAATAGGACATTTCCAGACAGACTATCAAAGAATCCAAAATCAGGCCGAACGTCCGTGGGAGCTGGCGCGTGATTCTGTCCGGTTCCTGCACATAATTATCTTTCGTGTCCGGAATCCTCGTTTGACAGATCCCTCATTTCGCATTAATATTTGTGATGTCAGGGGCAAAAGGTCCGAAGCCCTCTTCAGGCCTGCTTACAGGAGGATTTTTAACCTTGATCCCCGCCTAAACATGTGTAAGCAGCTATTATTCAAAGAGAAACTAGCAAATTACGAATATTTTTAGGATACGATCCTTTTGAAAGAAGGTCCTTATATGTACATTTTTCTCCAGTCCATCCTGCGCATGACCGCATGGCCGATGACACCTCCGACGCCTTATTCTGCCTTCCACATTCTGCTGACCGTCTTTGGGGCAGGACTTGCGTTCTCTTTTGCACGGGTTTTCGGTAAAAAAATACGGTCCATGACATCGCCTGAACCGTATTTCCGCCATATTCTCTTTTCCTGTGGAGTACTTCTCGCACTCATAGAACTCTATAAGCAGGCATTTTTATATATCATCGAGTTTCACGGGCATTTCAACTGGTGGTATTTTCCATTCCAGCTCTGCAGCGTCCCCATGTACATCTGTCTGGCTGCGCCGCTCCTGCACTCGGAAAAGGCACTTCGCCGCGCCGCAACCTTTCTTCAGGATTTCGGTCTTCTTGGCGGGATCATGGCCCTGGCTGTGCCGCCAGGACTCATGCATCCGTACTGGACGATGACGCTGCATGGGTTTATCTGGCATTTTATTCTGCTCTTCCTTGGACTTTTATCCTGTAGAACAGACATCGCAGGACATGATCGACAAGATTATATGAAGACTCTCCCATTCTTTTTCCTCTGCTGCCTGATTGCCTGCGTGATCAACATCGCAGCAGGTCCCACCGCTGATGCTGACATGTTCTACATATCCCCATTCCACCCATCCTCGCAGCCGGTTTTCCACCAGATTGCCTGTGCGCTTGGTATCTTCTGGGGAAATCTGCTGTATGTTCTTTCAATGATAGTGGGCGGATTTCTAATGCATAGTATCTCATCACAGCTTGTTTAAATGTTCCTCGCATAAATATAAGACTGATCTGCCATTCTTTGGCTCTTTCTGAACTTTGGATATTAGTAAAAAAGTAGGTATGGATATATCTGCTTTTTTACTGACCAGTTGCTTCTTATCTTTGGGCATTTATCGTATAATAAAACCATCACAGTCGAACGAAGATGATTTATTTGAAGTACATCCCGACGTAAGACTATTCATTCATCAGCTTTTCAAATTCTTTAACAGAACCTACTTTCGCAGCTAACTTTACCAGACAATACAAGCGTTCCTTATCCGCCTCATCACGGATTTTCTTTTCAAGAGTCTTTGTGACCTTTCCTTTTTCCTTTAACAGGCGTAAAATCATTTCAAGAGTCGCCTGATGCTCGCCTTGTTCTATTCCTTGTTCTATTCCTTGTGCCCTTCCATCTTCTACTCCAACTGAATAAATACTCATCCTGGCATCCTCCCACTCTTCCGAAGCCTTGACTTCCTCCACAATCCGGTTCAGATTCAAAATCCTCTCATCCCGCACTACGATCTCAGGATTGTCAAGTTCGCTCTTTTTCATATACTGCAGCAGACTGACCAATTCTGCCCGTCCATTTTTACTGGACATATTTAAAAAAATCTTTTTTGTTCCATCACCCAAGTGAAATCCCTGTATCTCTTCACACTGCTCTGTAAATGTATACATTGCCCGGTCCAGTCCGAAAATATCCTCTCCCTGCCTGTTTTTCATTGGGTGTTTAGCAAAGAGTCCTCAGATGCTGTTTCCAGCTAAGAAAATTAGAATTTTAGATGTATAGAAACTTTGCCTGTGATAATAAAGACATCGATCTTTATATCTGGCTCTAAGATAACATATTCCTTTCAATAAGACAATGGACCAGGCCATAAAATATTATTAAAATCCTGTAAACTTGCAAGACACTCTATCGGCTGCGATTTTCGGGTTCACACCATAAAAAGACCCCCAATAGCCTCATCAGCCGTCGGGGATCTCTTCGTGCAATCATATCTTAAGTTTTAGTTGGCGAATATCTATTTTATATTATAAATCTGTCTTAGTTTACATGAAACGCGTCCATTCCCGGATATACCCCATTCTCTCCGAGTTCTTCCTCGATTCTGAGAAGCTGGTTATACTTCGCGACACGCTCGGATCTGGACGGGGCACCCGTCTTGATCTGGCAGGTGTTGAGTGCCACAGCGAGATCTGCGATGGTCGTGTCTGCGGTCTCGCCGGAGCGATGGGAGGAGATTGCTGTGTAGCCGGCACGGTGTGCCATCTTGATCGCCTCCAGGGTCTCGGATACGGAACCGATCTGATTTAACTTGATCAGGATAGAGTTTGCACAGCCAAGCTTGATCCCTTTGGAAAGTCTCTCTGTGTTTGTAACAAAGAGGTCGTCGCCTACCAGCTGTACCTTCTGTCCAAGCTCTGCAGTCAGCTTTTTCCATCCTTCCCAGTCTTCCTCATCAAGGGCATCCTCGATGGAAATGATCGGATATTTCTCAACAAGCTTCTTCCAATGCTCGATAAGCTCCTCGGAAGTATAGACAGTTCCTGCCTTTGGGAGCCTGTACTCACCGGTTTTTCCTGTCTTCCACTCGGAGGACGCCGCGTCCATAGCGATCCTGAAGTCGCGGCCCGGCTCATATCCGGCTTTCTTTACTGCCTCGAGGATCGTCTCGATCGCTTCCTCATCAGACTTTAATGCCGGAGCAAAGCCACCCTCATCGCCGACGGAGGTTGCAAGTCCGCGCTCTTTTAAGATCGCAGCCAGTGCATGGAACACCTCTGCGCACCATCTTAAGCACTCCTTGAAGGACGGAGCTCCGACCGGCATGATCATAAATTCCTGAACATCAAGACCGGAGGAAAGTGCATGGCAGCCGCCGTTGATAATGTTCATCATCGGAACCGGAAGACGGTTTCCACCTATTCCACCGAGGAATCTGTATAACGGAATATCTAAGGAAATAGATGCAGCGCGTGCACATGCGATGGATACCGCAAGGATCGCGTTTGCGCCAAGCTTTGACTTGTCCTTTGTTCCGTCAGCCTTGATCATCGCGCGGTCAACTGCATAAATGTCGGACGCATCCATGCCTGTCAGTGTCTCGTTGATAATTGTATTGATATTCTCAACAGCCTTTGTCACACCTTTTCCGCCATAACGAGCCTGATCTCCGTCTCTTAATTCCAGCGCTTCGAACTCGCCGGTAGACGCGCCGCTCGGCGCGGTTCCTCTCCCGATGGTTCCGTCTGTGAGATATACTTCCGCCTCAACCGTAGGATTTCCACGGGAATCTAAGATCTCTCTTCCAATGACTTTCTCAATTTTCAGATAATTCATCATCATAAACTCCTTTCAAGTATCAACGCCAATTGCTCTCCCACCCGGATCAGACAGGAAAAACGACGTGATCTATTGATCTGTCCACCTGCGAAATCACCCACCAGCACATGTTTAGGAAATGCCAGTCAGTATTTCAGTTAGTTTTTGCTAACCGTCATGATTTTATCATAGCATCATTTTCAGTTCAAGAGGATCGTATGCCAAAACATTCAATTGAAAAAAGTTGTCGTTACCATATATTTATCAGACGATTCCCGGAATAGAAAAGAATGTGCCTTTTTATGTAACAGAGAATTCCTCGGAATTTCCTGCTGCATAAAAAATGGACCATCCTGATATCCTTAGGATCGCCCATTTTTTCTATATTTATTCACATTTTTATTTCATCTGATATCAGCCCGTCACATGCAACAGATCGACCAGGAATAACATTGCCAGTCCATAATAAACCACAATTGCGACAAGGTCGTTCACCGTCGTGATCAGCGGGCCGGACGCAACTGCCGGGTCTACGTTGATCTTCTTAAAGAACATCGGGATCAGTGTACCGACCATGCTGGAGATCACCATCGCTGTCACAAGCGCGATTCCGACACAGCCGGAAACAAGCAGCGCATGGTGGATCGGATATCCCTTGATCACGCAGATATAGATTCCGAGGAAAAGCCACGCCATAACTCCAAGAAACAGTCCGTTCACGAAGCCGATCTTCATCTCTTTCACAACAAGCATAAGCTTCTGCTTTGCGGTCAGTTCCTCATCCATAAGCACACGGATCGTAACAGCCAGAGACTGTGTTCCGACGTTTCCTGCCATGTCGAGGATCAGAGACTGGAAGCACATGACGATTGGGATCACCGCAACGACAGCCTCAAAAGCGCCCACAACGGAAGATACTACCATGCCCAGGAATAACAGAATGACAAGCCACGGAAGTCTCTTTTTCACGCTCTCCGTCAGCTTCTCGTTCAGATCCTCCTCCGCAGTCAAACCGGCTAATTTCGCGTAATCTTCGCCCATCTCATCATCCACGGCCTCAACGATATCCTGAGATGTGATGATACCGGCGATCGTTCCGTCTTCCTGCAGTACCGGGATGGAATCCTCGGCATAATCCTTGATCTGCTCGATACAGTCCGCAACCTTTTCATGATCCTTGACATACGGATAGGAGTGGCTGATCAGGTCCTCAAGGTCCGTATACTCTCTTGCAATGATCAGGTCCTTCAGATCGATCGCTCCGTAAAATTTATCCTCGTCATCGATTACATAGATCGTAGAAATATTGTCGTTCTCCCCTGCCTGCTCGATCAGTTCCCGCATCGCTTGACGGATCGTCAGGTTATTGTGGATCATGATAAAGTTGGTGGTCATACGGCTTCCGATCTCATCCTCATCGTATGAGAACAGGAGTCTTACATCCTCGCTGGCTTCCTTATCCAGCATACCGACGATCTTATGCTTCGTCGTCGCGTCCATCTCTTCCAGAACATCCACCGCATCGTCGGAGTCCATCTCGGAGACGATCTTTGCGGCGCTCTCGATCGGAAGCTCTTTCAGGTACGGCTCCGCGTCATCTAAGTACGCGAAGATCTCCGCAACCCGCTCCACGCCGATCAGCGGATAGAGTTCCCGCCTCTCATCCGGCGTCAGCTTTGTGAGGGCATCCGCGATATCGTTATCATGATAATCGGATAACCGGTCGATCAGCTCCTCTTTCGGAAGTCCGCTGCGGATGATCTCGACCAGTTCTTCCACATAGTGTTGTTCTTTTAAAACTTCTGTTTCCATTTCTGCCTCCTTTTCCGTTGTAACTGTCTTTTATCCGTCCAGTTACTTCTTATCATCAGGACTGTGCGTATCTTCACGTCTCCTGATCGAATCGCCTGAATTTCGGCAACAAAAAGAACACCGCCCAGGATAATTCCTGGCGGGGTCCAACCATACATCGCTGTGATGGACAGGCCGTTCCCTTGCGGTGTTCTCGAGACATCTCAATATGGAATCCAGCTACCGGAGATTTTCTGTCACTGCACCGATAGCCGCATTCTGCGTCTCGCTGTATGCCACACCGCATTTCGTACTTCGCCCTGTACTATCGCAACTATCCATGCAATTCACCTCCGTTAGATCTCTGATTTTTATCATTTTTCGCGAAAAAGGAAACTGCTGCGTGCAGATATCTTTTTCCGCCCACAGCAGTATACCATTTTTTTATAGGAATTGTAAAGTAAAAATCTGGCAAAATAAAGGTAGGAAATACGGTTAAAACATGTAAAGTGCCCGGCTGTCTGCTGTCCTGATCCTCACCGTCCATGATAACAGGAACACACGCCCATCCGGAAAAAAGCCATAGTTTTTCTCTACCTCATCAGCACTACCGTTGCCAGAATACACGCAAACCCGATCAGGTCCGTCGGAGAAAAACTGGAGTGCAGCCAGACGACGGACAAGGTTGCCGCGGTCAAAGGTTCCAGACAGGACAGGAGTGCCGCTTTTACGGGGCCTACCAGCGCGATCCCCTGAAGGAACAGCGTAAACGCACCGACAGTCCCAAGTAGGACGATCACCGCCATATAGAGGATCGCTCGTCCGTCCAGGCCTGCCGGGATCTTCCAGCTCTGGGCGATCAGGGACAGGGCGAGCCCACCGATGAACATTCCCATTCCGGACACAGGGATACTTCCGCGGTGTTTTACCGGTGCTCTGGAAAGCAGAGAGTAGCTTGCCGCGCCGATTCCGGCCATGAGTCCCCAGAAGAGCCCCCGCGGTGTAAGCTCCATGTTTCCGGGCTTTCCACCGGTGGCGAGAAGCCAGACACCAAACAGCGCCAGAATAATGCAGAATACGGTCCGTTTATCCGGTGCTGTCCTTGTGGTCATGCAGACATAGACTGCGATAAATACGATGGACAGATTCTGGATCACCGTCGCGGTTCCGGAATTCGTCCATTTGATGGCGCTGAGGTACGCGTACTGGCAGAGCGCCAGACCCGCAATGGCAAACAGAACGATCTCTATAAGCCCTTTTTTGTCTTTTCCAAGTTCTTTCAGATTCAGGCTGTGCTTCGCAAACGCAAGAAACAGCAATATGATCCCCGCTGATGTCATTCTCACCGCCGTCACCCACGTCGTATCTACCGGGTACTGGGAAAACAGCGCCTCACTGCAGGTCCCTGAAAGTCCCCAGCTCGTCGCCCCCGCCGTGCAGCAGAGAATTCCAAGTTTTTCTCTCTTCTTGTCCTTTGTGTCTGTCATAACACCCTCCAGATAATCGATCTTCATAATATCGTCATTGCAGCCTGCCCGCCTGGACCTGCTGCCCTGACATTTGAATTATATCGGGATTTCGAAGATGTGTACAGCAGAATTTCCATAAAAAGCCGAATTTGTCTTTCTTTACATCCGCGCCAAAACCGCCTCTTCCTCCGGAATACTCGGAATCCCGCCCGACTGCGTCGTGGAGATGCTTGCCGCCGTGCAGGCGAACTGACCGATAAATCCAAGTTCTTCTGTGCAAAGCTCTTCCGGCGCTTTTCCGGTCTTTAACAGTCTGGACACCGCGCTTCCTCCGAAGATATCACCGGCTCCCGTCGTATCGATGGGCTTTACCTTGGGGCACTTCGCGCAGGCAGCACCATTCTTATTCGCAAGGTACGCTCCCTTAGGTCCCATAGTGACCATAGCGAGGCGGATTCCAAACTCATGGAGCAGCTTTTCTGCCGCCTCCTTCTCGTCCGTGATCCCCCAGAGGAATTCCACCTCCTCATCGCTGATCTTCACAACATCCGCATGGGCGAGCCCCCATAAGATCTGCTCTTTCGCCGCGTCCGTTGTCTCCCAGAGCGGAAGTCTTAAGTTTGGATCAAAGGTGATGAGCTTTCCATGCTCTCTCGCATACTCCACGCACTTTTTCGTCGCCGTGCGCACCGGATCATCCGTAAGACTCAGGGTTCCGAAATGAAACACCGATGCTTCATCGATCATGGTAAGATCGATCTCCTCAAAGCTCAGTCTCGTATCCGCTCCCGGTTTTCTTGCGAAGCTGAAGGAACGATCACCTTCCGGCGAAAAAGTCACAAATGCCAGTGTCGTAAACACGGACGGATCCGTCAATATCCCCTTTGTCTCAATTCCGGCTTTCTCAAACGTCTTTACCAGCAGTTTGCCAAAAGTGTCATCCCCGACTTTCCCGAGGAACGCCGTCTTCATTCCATATTTATTTAACGCCGCAAGGAAATTCCCCGGCGCACCGCCCGGATTCGCCTTCATAGTCGGATATCCGTCCGCATCCGTCTCCTTTGCCGCAAAATCGATCAGAAGCTCACCAAGAGCGATCACATCATACATTCCAATACCTCCCTGCACTCATGTTCCAGTAATTCAATTTCGTCTTCTCCGTCCAGGATCTGGAATCGGATCCGGTTTACATGTTTCTCAAAGGGCTTTAGAATTTCCGTCGCCCCGGCGCGTCCATCAAACCCACAGTTTGTCGGCTCCAGCGCCATCGCAAAATCCCCGGCTGCCAGACTCTTCCACTGGGTCAGGTACGGGACCGCTGATTTTTCAAAACGGATACAGAGCCCGATCTGAAGCTCATCATTGACAAACGCCGCAAACGTATTTCCATTACGATCCGCTGCCAGCTCATGCTGGAATACCTGCTCCGGTGCATGCTCCACCGGCTCCTCCATCACGTTCCAGTCCGCCTCGCCTGCCTTCGCGTCCGCATCCCGCGGCTCACAGGAGACAGACGGCATGACGATCCGCATTCCAGGCACCAGAAACGGGTATCCTGCGTTGCAGTGATAGAGGAAACATAACGGCTGGTCCTCAAATCCCTGATTCTCAATTTCATCCGTGAACACGATCTCGTTCTTTCCGTAAACCGTTTCCACCGTTCTTCTCAGCACCAGATTTTCACCGAAGATCCTCGCTTCCCGCATCTCCCCGGACACCCGGATCTTATACTCCCCATTCTCCCAGAACGCGTCCATGGACACCTTCTCCGCCGGGGTTGTTCTCATCCGTCCGTGAACCGGATATTCCACACCGTACACCACCCGGTTTCCGTGGACATTTCCAAGACCGCAGGTGAACATCGCGCCGCCCATGATGGAGCGCACCGCCTCGTCCCCCGCGGTATCGTAGGGATTCCGCCCCTGAAGTCCCGGCTTTGTGAGGAGACTTAAGTTGATCCCCTTATACCGGATCCAGGCTGGGTCCAGGCATTTATCGAGCATCAGCGGAAGCTCCAGCGGTCCATTGTGGATCATCGCACAGCGAAGTCCCGCTGCCCGCCCGTCCTGAAATTCCATCTGACGGACTCCGGCGACCTGATCCATATGACCGCAGACCGCCATCAGTTTTTTCTGATCTGTCATCTATTTTGCCTCCGGATACTCGTTGCACAGCAGACGGTACGGTGCTTCGTCCTCCTCGATCTTCGGGAATCTTCCCATCTTCTCGTAGAAACGGTTATCCACGTTATCGTCATTGCACTGGCTGACTTCTCCTAAAAGGACCGGGCCGGTTCCCTCTTCCACCTCGAAATCATGGTACATATACGGGTAGATGGAAATGCTCTCGCCGGGAGTCAGGCGCACCTGCGTTCCTGCCGGAACGACCATTTCTCTTCCGTCAACATGGACATGGACATCGTTCACTTTATCGAGATCCTCATCCTTCGTGGAATTGTATACACGGATCAGAACATTTCCGCCGCCGCGGTTGATGATATCCTCCATCTTGGACCAGTGGAAATGCATCGGGGAATACTGTCCCTCTCTGATGTACAGAAGTTTTTCCGCATAGGATTTTGTATATTTGTCCTTCATTTTCAGGTTTCCGTTCCGGATCGTGATCAGGGAGAACCCGACTTTATCAAAATCCCCGAGACCGTAGTCTGTGATATCCCAGCCAAGCATATTGTCACGGATCTCATCGTAATCATGTCCTTTTTCTTTCCACTCTTCCGGTGTGAAATTACAGAATGGCGGGATCGCAAAGCGGTATTCCCTGATCATCTGTTCCATCTCTTTTAAAGCCGCATTGATCTCACTGCGTTTCATACAAACTTCCTCCTGTCCCTGATATGCAGGAACGCCGATCCTTGCGGTCCGGCGTTCCATTGCGTTACATGTTTCAGTAACTGTCCGCCGCGCGGAAGCTACCGTTATTTTAATTCATTTTCGTGCCGGTTTCCAGTTTATTTTTCCAGACCAGCACTCTTCCTGTTATTCAGCTTTTCCGAGCTGGGTTCTCCAACTCAGAGTTCTTACTTTGACAGATGGATCTTCTTTTTTACAGTTCTTAATTAGTTTGTAACTATTCAGTACCTTCATAGTTACGTGCAAAAATCCATTCCAGATCAGCTTCGCTGATGGGATTTTTGCCTTCCAGCCTATGTTTTCTTACGGTCAGCGCAGCAAGTGCGCAGACCT
>Ga0129311_1001712_pt1 | contig 14919 bp, 16 predicted proteins | sample Go1ome_FD_94435 | JGI IMG/M metagenome (GOLD analysis project Ga0129311, IMG submission 94435) | Western lowland gorrila individual fecal microbial communities from Wisconsin, USA - Go1022B metagenome | ecosystem: Host-associated > Mammals > Digestive system > Large intestine > Fecal | place... | reverse complement strand
GTGTGTGCAGGATTTTTTTGAACAAAAAAGACGGAGCAAAATTCCGTCTCATTTCATAGGCCGCCCCTTAAAGAAAGAGGGCTGCGCCCTAACGGTTATTTTCCGTTAATGCGACAGCCCCCTTTTCATTTTATTCGGCAGGAAATATCGCGGGCAATCGTTCCAAAATCACGATGCCCGATCCAGCAGCTCTCGAATTTTGGATTTGAGCACCAAACGTCCCTGTGCGTCAATGTGGAAGGAATCGCGATAGGCAGAATCCGCCGCGTCCACCATACACAGCGGCGGGAATACGACACACCACCAGTTTTGTCCGGCACCCTCTCCGATCGTAATCGTCAGCGCCTCATAATTCCCTGCGGGGAAATAGAGGTCATCATAGTTTTTGGCCGGAATCGCGCAGACGCCGTATCGCGCGCTTGCCGTATAGGCGCATCCATTCGCGCGCAGGCATTCCCGCGCCCAGGTCTCAATTTCCGGCAGATGCTCTCTGATATACGCGCGGCTGATTTCGGCCTGCGCCGCGCTTTCTTTTTTCGCTGCCGGCTCGGAGGCTTCCGCGCTGACGCGCGCCTCTTCCTGCAGCAGTTTGCGCGTCAGCGCGTTCTCCAGTTTGTGAAACACCTCATCGCGTACCATGTATTTGATTTGCTGATCCTCTTGCTTGTCACTGTTCGCGATGACATGGAAGCGGATAATGCCCGGATATTCGTTGACGGATCCTGTATCCCAATCGAGGGTTTCCTCTGCCGCTGAAGGCGGCAGCTCGCCCGGCAGCACCTCTCCGCATTCGCTGACGCGCAGCCATCCCTCGGTCGCCGCCAAAAATCCCATCGCGGCGACCATCGCCAAAAGAATCATGATTCCGGTTTTGTTTTGTTTTTTTTCGTCCATAATTTTCCTCCTGATAAGAGCATTATGGACGATTTTTTCTTTTTTATACCCGCAGCGCCGATATTTCTTCGTGAAAGCTCATGCTTCCCTATTTGAGAATCAGCAGTTTTTGTCCCGGCCGCGGATTTTCCTCCGCGAGCTGATTGATTTCGATGATCGCGTCCACCGTACTTTTATATTTTTTGGCGATCTCCCAAAGCTGATCGCCCTCCCTGACAATGTAGATCACCATCGGCGCCGGCTGCCGCGCGCCGCTTCCTTCCGCGAATGCCGGATTCGTCAGCAGTCGAATCACGCTCTCCCGCGTCACCTCCGTCATAACCAGTACGTTCGCGCTGCATTCGAGCTGCTTCCCATTGATCTTTTCTGCCCAAAGCTCCTTGATAAAGATCTGCTCGCGAATGCTCTCGCTGCCTTCTAGCTGCGGCAGACTCGTTACCACGCGAAACGGCAGTTCCTCCGTTACGCTGAACAGCTGTCCTGCTGTTTCCGGGTTTCCACCGCACAGACAGAGAAGTCTGACAGACAGCTTTCCCTCCGTAACAATCTTGCCCTGCTCGCAGCGGCTGTGTCCATCCAAAACCCTTCCCTCTGTGTACAGAACCCGCGCGAGCTCGCTCTCCGGCAGCTCCGGTGAAAAAATCTCCCGTAAGGAAGCCTCTCCCATCGTCGTTCCGATCAGTGTGCAGCAGGGTTCCTCCTGATAATCACACAAAAAATCTTTTTGTCTGTGATAAGCGTCCACGACGACAGCCCGTTCCGTATTGCGGTAGATTTCGACTTCGGTCAGAAGATCTCCTTCCAGGCGCAGAATTTCTTCCCCATCTTCTCCGCGCGCCGGCTTAACCCTAAGGTCACTGCCATCGAAGACAATCTGACTGCCCGCGCCCGCGACCCCGCCGCCATGCAGCGGAATAAACTGCGTGAATTCCACCTTTTCGCGCGCCTGATGCAGATCCTCGCAATATTCGCCATCTTCTCTGCAGCGATACAAAAGATTGACACAGACAAAGCCGCTGATTACCACCTTTTCTTCTGTCACCTGTTTATAATTCTCTACCACCGCGATGCTCTGACAGAGGACCGCTTCCGGCGGGTATTCTGTCTTGATATCCAGATCTTCACAGATATGCAGGGTATCACTTCTTCTCTGCGCGACGTTGGTCATTTCGATTTTTTCCCGCCGCGTCTGAATCTCTTCTCCGTTGATGCTTTCAAAAAGCGCCGGATTGCGGTCGACATACTCGCGGATGCAGAGTGCCAAAAAAATCTTGACGCGATATTTTCTCTCGTTAATGACCATGTACTCGATTTTTTCGACATGAATCTCCAGTTGCAGCGTGGATTCCGGCGTCAGCGCGATATGGCACTGTTCCTGAAACGGCACTCGCGTCTGCACCGAAATCACGGTTTCCGCACCCTCCTGTTTTTCAGGAAGATAGAGCGTCTGCAGTTCGATTTCACCGGAGAGACTCAGGGAATCCTCTCCCTTCTCTACGGGCCCGAGACGGCGCTTCGACGGGCGCGGCGTTCCGTCAATCAACAAAATTCTCGCGAGATCCGGCTTGGTATCCGGCACCAGGATGTCCTCTTCTATGGTAATCATCGTTTTGGGCTTTTGGCTGATGTTGGTGAGCTGTACCTCGGTATAGACGGCCTCTTTGCCGACGGGCGTGATGACGCGCTCCTCCATTTCCTTTGCCGGCACCATCGCGTACTCCGGAATTTCCTTTTCGTAGGTCATAGCTTTTCCCCTTTCCAGATTTGGTCTTGCTACAATCTATTCCAAAACGCGTCCGCTTATGCCTTGTAAGACAAAAAGAAGGCCTATTGGCCTCCTTTGACGATTTTTTCTCCCTGCAGCATGACAAACTCCTTGAGTCTGGCTAAATGCTCGTTTGCTTCCTTTCTGGCTTTTTCGACATTGCCGTTCATGATGGCTTCTTCGATTTCCTGGTGTTCCAGCGGTTGATTCTTGTATCTCGAAAAATCATCGTAGTAGATGTAGCGAAAACGCAGCGCGAGCTCCTGCACCTGTGAAATCATCTGAATCAGCGTCTTGTTTCCGCTGCAGTCTACGATAATCTTGTGGAAATTCTCGTCCCATTTGATGATCTCGGAAGTATCCTCGGATTCAATCGCTTGTTTATAAGCGTCGGTCGCCTCCTGCAGCTTAAGCTTTTCTTCCGGCGTAATTCTGGCCGCGGCCATACCGGCAGCCAGACTTTCCAGATATTGTCTGACCTCCAGCACGTCAACCATCTCCTTGATGGAGATATCGGACGCGTAGGCGCCTTTGCGCGGCTCGATCGTTACCAGCCCTTCCTTTTCCAGTTTCCGAATGGCTTCTCTGACCGGCGTGCGGCTCACGCCCATGTCATCTGCAAGTTCCACTTCCATCATTCTGTGTCCGGGTGCGATCTCTCCCTTGAGAATTTGTCGTTTCAATTCTTCGTACACGATTTCCCGCAACGGCTTGTGATTCTGCAAATCAAAATTCAGCATTTCCTCTACCTCGAAATTCTTTCATACCTTTACTACATCTTTTACATCTTTTATCTGATTGTATCCGCCCAATAGGCTTCAAAACCGGCCTTCCTGATCTCCACGCAGGCCTGCTTCGCCGCGCGGTACGAATCGTAAACGCCGATGACGGTCGGCCCGCTCCCGCTCATAAGAACCTTGCGCGCGCCGTCGGTTGCCGCGATTTTGTCCTTCAGTTCTTTCACTCTCGGATAACGCGGCAGGGTATAATTCTCCAAAACATTGATCATATTTCGGTAGATTTCTTCATCCTTTTTTTGTCCCAATGCTTTTTTTAACCGCTGCAAGTCCGGATGTTCGGTAATTTCGCAAGTGTCAATTCCCGCAAAGACCTCCTTTGTCGAAACCCCAAATGCAGGCTTGGCGAGTAACAGATATTTACGCAAGCCGACACGCAGACCTCGCAGTTCCTCGCCGCGTCCGGTCCCCCACGCACAGCGATACGGTGTGTTTTGCACCAACACGCAGAACGGAATATCGGAGCCCATCGTCGCCGCGATTTCGCACAGTTTTCGTGTATTGCAGCGCAGCTTCCAGAGGCGGTTTAAACCGATCAGTACGGCCGCGCAGTTTCCGCTGCCACCGCCCAATCCGGCCGCGACCGGAATCCTTTTTTCAATATGGATGCGCAGCGTCCCCCGCGGCGTATACCCTCTTTGTTTCGCTTCTTCGAGCATAGCCTCCGCCGCCCGATACGCCAGATTTCTCCGGTCTGTCGGAAGATACGGCTTCGTCGTCGTCACGATGATGTGCGCGGGCTCAGCCGCGTCCGCGCCATCCTCCGGCTGCCAGCTGATTTGGATCAGATCTGCCAGCGATACCCGCTGCATGATGGTATCTACGCTGTGGTATCCATCCGGTCTGATACCGGTCACATCGAGTGCCAGATTGATCTTCGCATAAGACCGGAGTTCCAGTTCTCTACGCTCCCGTATGGCATGCATAGGTTCACCTCTTTCACTTTCGCGGTCGTTTCTATTCAACGCTATGTTAGACGAAATGAGAGGAACTTGCCCTCTCATCGGTCTGCTATTTATTTCTTTTTGCTCTTGCCCTGTGCTTTTTTGCGCGCGGCTCTGGCTTCTTCTTCGGCTTTTTTCGCTTCTGCCAGCGCTTTTCTGCCTGTCTTGTACTTCGCTCCGGCCGCAGAGATCGGACGAGGACCTTTCACATGGTAGTTGCCGTCGTCTTCTTCCTCATCATCCTCTTCTGCCTCGGCCTTCTTCGCGAGCTTCGCGGCTCTCTTTGCCTTCTCGCGCTGATCCTTTTCCACGATTTCTTCTACGGATTTACCCGTTCTCTTCGCTTCTTTATACGGATTGACCTTTTCTTCTCTCTGTCTTTCGGCTTCTTCCTTCGCGGTTTTCTTCATGCTGCGCATGGTAAATACCATGATACCGCCGTACATGACGACCATCATCAGGATATTGACCAGCGTGTTAGCCTGCTGGTTCATCGTGCGGAAGGTTATGCTTTGATCGGCGCCGAGCGTACTGCCATCGTCAGCCGTAAGATCCTTGGAAATTTTCAGCGTATATTCGGTATTGCTCTCTACCTTGACGGAACTGTCCGCCGTATTATCAAGCAGTACCAGGATGATACCCTTGACGCCTTCCTCGGTTACGTCCTCTTTCGGTACATAAAGTACCATCAGCGGCAGGCTCTTTCCCTCCGGATCCACCAGCTGGAACGCTTTGTCGTTGGTCTTTTTTAGAACTGCCTCCGAAAATTCAGCGTCGAAATACAATTTCACCCCGACGTTCTCCATCGCGGTACCGGTCGCCCCATCCTTCGGATAGGCTTCGACAAGTTTGAAATTTCCCGCGGAAGCTCCGTCAGCAAAGCAAACTGCTGTGCAAAGCATGATTGTTACGATTACTAGGCTTAAAATACGGCCTGCTCTTTTCATTATTTTGTTTCCTCCGATTCCTCTTCTTTTGTGTTTTTTTTGGCGGCTCTCAGTTCACGAAAAAAGTCGCGGACAATACCGCCGCATGCCTCTTTGAGGGGGCCGTCCTCTATTTCGATAACCTCCACATAGTGGTTGAGCTTTTTTTCCTGTACGATGTTAAACACCGATCCGCAGCCTCCGGCCTTTGGATCCATCACGCCGATATAGAGCTTCTCCACGCGTGCCCAAACGATAGCACCCGCACACATGCTGCATGGCTCCATAGTTACATACATGCTGCAGCCGGTTAGACGTTTCCATCCCAAAGTTTCCCCCAGGTATTTCCCCGCCTGCCTGATCGCGAGAATCTCCGCGTGCGCGGTCGGGTCCTTTTGGGTCAAGGTCATATTATGTCCGCGGCCGATGATAACGCCGTCCTTTACGATGACCGCGCCAATCGGAATTTCTCCCTGTTCCCGCGCGGCTCTGGCTTCTGCTAAAGCCTCGGTCATGAACTTTTCCATACTTTTATCATCATACCACACTCGCGCAGATTATTCAACCATTTTTGCGTACTGCATCCAGTACAATTTGCGCGTTCACGCGTCAAAATCTGCCGCTTCACGCGGATTCGGATTTTCTCACACCTCTGACAACGCCAAGGTCTTCGCGTCCACCCGCGCGATCCAATATCCATAAAGATATTCCGCCATCGTATCGTCCAGTTCCGCCAGTTCCTCATATAACTCCGCTCCGCCCCGTATTGGCTGCCAAAGGGTAAACCCTGTTTTGCCGCCTGCCGGCTGCTCTGCCCGCAGGAAGCGACCCGGAATCCCCACAAAACTGTCCTGACCGTTTTGCCCGATTAAAAAATGTCCATGTTTGCGCGCCTGCGCCTCGCCTTCGGGACAAAACTTTTCCAAAAGCGCGATTTGCGTTTGACGGTGCCAGCAGGCTCCTGTCTCATCCCGATCAAAAATATCCGCGGCAGGATGAGCCCCCGGCTGCCGCCTCGCTTCCGCTTCCGTCACCGTCTCTTTCTGCGTGTCTCGCGCTTCTGTTTCATCAGCTTCGCTTGCGTTCGTCTGTCCCATCCTCTGTTTTTGCAGCAGCTGACTCAAAAAATACATGATATACGGTCCGTACTGACTTCCCATCTCCACCCCTCTATCCTCTGCCGCAAGCACAGACTTGCGGATTCCTTCTTTTTTTAGTAAAATAGATTTACAGCGGGCACAGCGCCGTCTTCGCGCGGCTGCCGCTCGCCGGATTCACTCGTCCGCGACCGTGTAATTTCAGTTTCGGCCGCGCAAACAATTGTTACTATATCATATGACGACAGGGGGGCTTCTTATGATGATGGATATTCTGGTTTTGATTCTTTTTAGTCTGACGATTTTTTTCGCCATGCGCAAGGGTTTTGTGATGACCGTCGTCAGCTTTCTGCGCGGTATCGCGACTGTCGTGATCGCGTGGCTCTTCTGCGACGATCTCGCCGCCCTGCTTCTCGAAAAGACCGAATTGGGTCTTGCTCTCACGAACAAAATCCAAACCGGTCTGCATGAAAAATGGACCGCCTCCCGCGTTTACGAAATACTGCCGGAGCTGTTCAAAAAAAGCGCGGACGCCTCCGCGTCTTCCGTTATTACCGACAATACGGACAAGCTGGCAAACCTGCTGCTGATGATACTCTGCTTCTTCTTGATTTTGATCGCGCTGCGTCTGCTTCTGTCGCTGCTTACACGCGCTTTCTCGCACGAATACCGCGGCGGCTTTGTCGGCGCGCTTGACTGGTTTCTCGGTATCCTGATGGGAATTCTCCTGGGCGCGCTTTCTGTGCTCCTGTTTTTGGCGCTGCTGTTTCCGCTGGTCGGTATCTTCTTGCCTTCGTATTGCGATACTGTCGCCGGATGGATGGAAGGCTCCTATTTCGCCGCGGATCTCTATAACAACAATCTGCTGTTGATTTTGATGCGCGACTTCTTGCAAGCTTAAAAGCGCGCGCAGCGAAGTACAGATTTCTATGCGCGCATGGCACTCATGCAAGAGGGCCGCTTCGCAAGCGCTTGTCGATATTTCGAATCGATATTTCGAAAATATCGCGGGCAATCGTTCCTTTATCGCAAAAAATCGGCAGGACGTCTTCCGTTCGTCTGCCGATTTTTTTGCGCTTGCCCCGCGTTTAGCTTGCTGCCCGCGGGGCTTTTTTCTTTATTTGAGGGACGCGCCTCTATCTGCCTCTGCGTCCCGCTCCGCCGCCGCGGGTTGTCCCGCCGCCGCCGCGTCCGCTGCCGGTTGGCCTGCTCGAAGACGACGACCTGCTGATTGTCGGGCGGCTGCCGGAGGATGGTCTCGCGGCTGCCGGACGACTGCTGCTCATGCTGCCGCCGGAGGATGACCTGCGCGCCGGCGCGGCCGGTCTGCTGCTTGGCCGTCTGCCTGCGAGCCCTCCAAAAGGGCTCTCCCTGCGTTCATTCGCTGAGAACGGCGGCGGTCCCGGCGCCCGTTTGCGTCCGGAACTTCTCATCGGCGGAATGTAGACTGTACTGCCGCGGCGCCTTCCGCGCCCGGAGCCCGCGGCGCGGATAATCCCTCGAAGCAGACTGAATATCAGCCAAAGGATTGCGATGAATACGATCAGCATGATAATCCCTGTAATCACCGTCCAAAACGTCCCGCCGCTCTCCGCCACGTCTCCATCCGCGGGAGTCCCGCCGGTCGCCGCGTCACCGCCGTAATAGTTATATACCGTATCAAACAGCGCGTCGAAGGTCTTTTGGACGCCGCTGTCATAATCTCCGGCCGCGAAGTCATCTTCAAGATTATCCCAAAGAATATCGCCGATGTCCGCGCTCGGCAGCGCGTCCTCCAAGCCCTTTCCCTGCACGCACCAGTAGTTATCCTCTCCTATGGCAAGCAGCAGCAGGACGCCGTTTCCCTTTTGCGCGTCGCCGATCTTCCAGGCATTAAAGAGCTTGTAAGCATAATCCTCGATATCCATGCCGTCCAAAAAATCCGTCGTCACGACGACAATCTGCGCGCCGCAGGCGTTTTCGAGCATACCGTTCTGCTCTATGATATAGTCCTCCGTCTGCTGTTCCAGCACATCCGCGAAATCTGCCGCGTAGAACGGATCCGGCGCGGTTGGGATCGCCGCGAAGGCGCTGCCGCAGGCAGCCAGTGCCGCCAAAAGTATCGTCAGCAGCGCTGCAGTCATTTTTCGTTTCATTCGCATCCATCCTTTCTGTCAAAGCGTTTTCCCCTGTTTTTTGGAGCGCGGAAACGGCGTCAGCGTGAGACAGGCGCCGCCTGAATCGGGGTCAAAGCCGCGATTAGGTTTGCGGGGAACTTTTGCAGGAGCCGATTGTAATCTGCCGCGTAGCTGTAATACGGGTCATGGCTGATGGTGTCGCCGCGCGAGTTAAACTCTGTGTACAGACGCTGCCGATAGCTTTCATCTTTATCGGAAAGGCTTTTCTCTCCCAGCTCTCGGTACAGTGCCTCCATCGCGGTTTCCATACTGGTATTGGCCGCAAATAAGGCGGAAACATCCCCGTCCGCCCGGGTATAAGCGTTGACTGCGTCCGCCGCTTCCCGCGCCGCGGCATCCTCTGCAGCGAGATATTTTTTGGCGACAGTCTGCAGATTGGTCAGCGCGCCGGCGCGCTCCGCCATATCCTTCGCAACGCAGACGCCGTCTCCATCCTCTCCGAGAAAGAATACATCTGACGCCTTCTGATACGCTCCGGCAAGTCCTTTATACCCGCCGAGCAGGAATCCGCAGACAACCAGCACCAGCATCAGCCCGATGCAGATCCCTCTGTTCTCTAATATTTTCATATGTTTAGCCTCTGAATTCCAACATCTTATCCTTCAGCTGCGTTTCGATATTCATCAGCTCCACTTCCGCGGCCTTGCGTTTCGCTCTGCCGTCGTTCTGGATCTTCACAACTTCATCCAAGGTATCGATCAGCATCTGATTGGTGTGTTTGAGTGTTTCGATATCCACGATACCGCGTTCGGACTCCTGCGCGACGCCGACGGTAGTCTGTTTGAGCAGCTCCGCGTTCTTTTTGAGCAGTTCGTTGGTGGTATCAGAAACCGCCTTTTGTGCCTGCATCGCCTGCTCGCTGTGCGCAAGCCCCAGCGCGAGCACCATCTGGCTCTTCCACAGCGGAATCGTATTGAGTAAGGTGGTCTGGATCTTTTCGACCATCAGGGTGTCGTTATTCTGAATCAATCTGATCTGCGGCCCCATCTGCAGGGAAACGGTTCTGGTCAAATCCAGATCGTGCAGTTTCTTTTCGAAGCGGTTCGCCAGGTTCGCGTAATCGTTCGCCGCCTGCGCGTCCTCCATCGCGCCGGTTTCCGCGGCCTTTGCCTGCATCGCCGGAATCGTCACATTCTGCACTTCTTCAAGCTTTTTCTTACCTGCCACGATGTATAAGGAAAGCTGCTTAAAGTTGGTCATATTCGCCTTGAACATTTCATCCAGTACCGCGATGTCCTTGGTCAGCGTAATCTGATGACCCTCCAGCACGTCCACGACCTTCTCGACATTGACTTCTGCCTTGTCATACTTCGCCTTGAGCTCCGCGATGCTGGCCCCTGCTTTTTTGAAAAGACCGAAGAAGCCTTTTTTCTGCTCGTTCGGGTCGAAGCCCTTCAGCTCCACCACTAAGCTGCTGAGGGTATCGCCGACTGAGCCGAGGTCCTTCGTTCTGACCTTTTCCAGCGCCATGTCTGAGAACTGGGTGATCTTCGCCTGCGCGTCCGCGCCGTACTGCAGAATATGGTTGGCATTGCTGATATCGATCTTTGCCGCGAAATCATCTACTGCCTTTTTCTCCGCGTCGGTCAGCTGAATCTTATCCTCGATGTTGACCTCTTTGACCGCTTCCGGCTTTGCCGATGCCTCCACCATCATTTGATCCAGCGGAGTTTCCTCTTCGCCCGGCAGAACCAGCACAGGCATTTCCGTTTCCTTCGTATCGACGGTAGCTTCCATTGTTTTCATTTCATCAGACATTTTCGTTTCCTCCATTCGTTTCCTTTAAAATATCGTCAAAATTCATTTTGTTTACGCCTTCGGCATCCTTGTTCATCAGCTGCCGCAGCACAGTAATATCGGTTTCGATGCTCATTTTATCATCCTCAAACATATCGTCTAAATACTGTTTGAGACTTTCATCAATCTTTTCCAGGCCGCTTTCGATGCTGGCCATCGTCGCGGAAATGTTGCTGCCGTCAATTCCCTGCTGTTCCAGATTGATATAGTTTTTGACTAACTCCGTAATCATCGGTACATAGTGTACCGCGACCTTCCGAATCTTGCCGCGGTCCTTTGGATTCTGCTCCAAATTATCCGCGAGCTTCTGCAAGGTGCCTGCCATGCTTTCGACATGCTGCCCCACCTTATCGCTGCGGATCTGAGACTGCAGCGTGCGAAGCTGATCTCGTCCGGCATCCAGCAGCTTGGAGATTTCCTCTGTTCGCTGCCGCACCGGCGTCACAACGGGCATCGCCGCGACCTGCTTTGCGCGCATGCGTTCCAGCACGACCAGAACTGCGATTGCGATGAGCAGAGCTGTCAGCAGTGCCCACAGCCGATACACCGGCAGCAGCATAGCAAATACAAAGAAAACCGCGCCGCTGGCAAGATAAGGAAGTCCCGCGGGCATGGGTTGTTTCACTGCTTGCGTTTTATCGATTTCCACTTTTTGTTTTTCGTTTCGCGCCTCCATACGTCACTCTCATCCTTCCATCGCTGAATTATATTTCCGCTTCTATTTTACTATATCTTCCTTTTGAGCGCAAGAAAAAAAGCACAAAGAAAAGGAGTGCCGCGGCAGACATTTTTGTCTTTCGCAAACACTCCTCATTCGGTTTGGTGATTTGTGGCAGGCTCGAACTGCCGACCTCTTGGTTGTCACCCAAGTGCTCTCCCAGCTGAGCTAACAAATCTCAATTTCGCGGAGAGCCGCAACGCTCCGCGAAAGGATCATCGAATTAGTCAGCAACGTAAGGAAGCAGGGCCACGATTCTTGCTCTCTTGATCGCAGTCGTCACTTCTCTCTGGTGCATCGCGCAAGTACCTGTGATTCTCTTTGGCAGGATCTTGCCTCTTTCGGTCACATATCTCTTTAATTTTTCTGTGTCCTTGTAATCGATTTTTTCTGTCTTGTCAGCGCAGAATTGGCATACTTTTTTTCTTCTCATGCCACCGCCGCGTCTCTTATCCATCATAGTTCTTATCTCCTTTCTCTTAGAACGGGATATCTTCGTCAATCGCGGAGAAGCCTTCCGGCGCCGCGTCGAACCTCGGTGCAGCTTCCTGCGTCTGCGCTCTCTGACCGCCTGCAGGTCTGTCGCCCCATTCTAAAAATTCTACTCTGTCAGCTACGACATCCGTAGTGTAGACGGTTACGCCGTCCTTGTTGGTATAGCTTCCGGTCTGGATCCTTCCCTGAACCCCTACCAGTCTTCCTTTTGCAAGAAAGCGCTCGCAGTTCTCAGCCTGCTTCCCAAAAACAGTTACTCTCGGAAAGTCCGTCTGCTTCTCCGCTCCCGCTCTGACCGGTCTGTCGATCGCGACGGTGAACGTGCAGACTGCCATCTGCGTTCCTGCAGTATATCTCACTTCAGGATCTCTGGTCAATCTTCCGATCAATACTACACTGTTCATGCTACACCTCGTTTCTACTGCGCATCATTGTTGATGATGATGTGTCGAATCACGTTATCGGAAATCTTCAGTCTTCTGTCGAGCTCCTTCGGTAATGTCGGATTGCCCTTGAAGTCAACAACTACATAGTATCCTTCCTCTTTTTTGTTGATCGGATACGCGAGTTTTCTCATTCCCCAAACGTCTACTTTTTCGACTTCACCATCTGCAGCGATGATGGACTGCACTGTCTCTACAGTCGCGTCCTTCTTCTCGTCTTCCAAAGCAGCATCGATAATGAACATAACTTCATAATTCGTCATTTTGTCACCTCCCTGTGGACTATATGGCGACGCTCTCCGCCGGGCTCCGCATGAAGCGGTTCCCTGCGTTCTCGTCGCAGAGATCTGCGCGAAGAAACTCGCGCTCATTTATTATACTACATCCGCAGCAAAAAGCAAGTATTTTTTCTATGCATGTCTGTGTTTTTGCTGTATAGATTTGTGTCTCTTATGTGCGGCCCGCTCACTGCACCGAAGCACTCCTGCGATAGATGCACGCCGCTGGTGTCAGGAAAGCCTGCAGCTGCGGGTTCCGCTCGATCAATTCAAAGGTCTGTCCCGGCTGCATAAATGGTTTCAGCACCTCCGCAAGCTGCGGGAACAGGTCAAACTTGCTGTCGAAAAAATCGATTGCAAACGTCAGATGCGGGATCCGTTCATTCTCATTTTTTGCAAGCAGCGCCCACACTGCATTGATGCCGATCCGCCCTTGTGCAAAACGGCTGACCGCCGCGGTCAGGCCGTCCGGCAGCCTATCCGCCTTGCGATAAATTGTCCGCAGCGAGTGATCGTGCTTGGCGACCGTCATCCCATGCACAGCCGAATCATAGTCCGCAAGCGCCTTGCGATCCAACGGAATATTTTCTCCAAACGGCTCGAGAACGATGCCGCTGATCTCTTCCGGCAGCTCGATCAAAATATTGCGCAGCATCGGGAACGCAAATTCTACGAGCGATGCTTCGTCAAATTTCCCCTTTACCGACCCTCTTGCATAAAAAGCCGGTATCATCTGCTCGCCCCGATTGCTGACCAAAAGCTCCAGGGTGATATTCCCATCCTCCTGCTTCCTGCAAGGAATGAAAACTCGTCTCCCCTGCAGCTCGCGATAAAAAGCCTGTTTATCCTGTGATGTATTGTCCATCGTTTTCTCACTTTCTGCTGCCCACAGCGGGGGTCTCTGTACAACCAAGCCCGTCTCATACACAATTATATTACGACCTAAAGCGCCTCGATCTCCTCTAGCGTCAAGCCAGTGAGCTCGGCTATCATTGCAATCTCCAGACCCTTATCTTTCATCGACTTCGCGATCTCGCGCTCTTTCTGCGCCGCGCCTTCGCTGCGGCCTTCTTCACGCCCAGCTTTCTCACCATCTGCATAGGCTTCGCGCGCCCGGATCTCCGCAAATTCTTCTACTGTAATCTCATGAAACAGCATGCCTGTTACCTCTCTGCTATGTTTGTGCAGGAAATCCGCGATCAAGCCCTCGTCCATGCATACTTTCACTGCCGTGTCGATGGCTTGTTTCAAGTCGCCGCCGTTTGTGCTCAGCTCCTCTTGGATATGATACAGCAGTTTGCTGTACCCCAAAAGCGACGGACTTCTCTGCAATATTTCGCTATCCTTATTATAGTTTAAGTTTATGAGATTGACAACCAGCTCAAGTGAATTTTCTTTCGGCTTGGCCAAAAAACTTTCCGACAAACGCAATGTCCTGCACGACCATGGCTCTTTACCCACATAGAACATGTAGAACTCAGGTGCAGGAAATTTCACTAAATGCCGTCCGTAAAGTCCTTCTTTGCCAGCTAGGTTCTCTAAGGTGCGATTGACATAACCGAGACAGCGCATCGGAATGTTCATATTGATCGTGCTCTGACATTCTGACATCACCAGATAGCGATCATTAACAACAAAACTGAGATCGTTGTTGCGGTCAATGTAAATGGCATTTTTGAGCGTCGTATAGGTAAGCTCCGTATCCGGCGGCAGATTCTCTCCGGTGACGGCGTTATACAGCTCAATGGCTCTTTGGGGCTCTGAAAACAGCAAACAAAAGGTTGAATCCTTGTGATTGCGCTGCGGCTTCTCTCCCATGCGGTTCTGCATCCGTTTCGGTACTTCTATCGGATTGGCTAATTGACTTTTTCTTATCTTTCTACGTTTCACTGACTTTTGGCTCATGGTACAACACTCCTATAGTTTTCTACATTTGTAAATATTTTCTTCTATTTTATCATAAGCCAATTGGTTTTTCAAGTATTTTTCTTATATATTTTTACAGAAATTATTTTACAAGTTGAGTGTAAGGAAAATCCGGGTATCAAAAACAGCAGAGGACTGCAAAGTGTACACCCGCTCTGCAGTCTCTGCTATCATCAATTGATGTTCCTGAAATCATTGATGTCTTGTGATATTGTTGTGTGTCCGGGTGATCCGGTTTGCCTGATTTAAGCTGGCTGCCCGGATTTTATTTCCCTTTTGTCCAGGTTCTGCTTGCGTATTTGCACTGCTTGAGCGCGGTTTTCGCGGCAAGCTTGCCGTCCGCGTCGTAAACCCTGACTTGCACCTTGTAATAATACTTCGTGCCTTTTTTGCCGCCGGTATTGGTATAAGTGCTCGTCTTTTTCGTGACTGCTGCCTTGTAGCCTGCGGCTTTCTTTGTCGAACGATAGAAACGGTACTTCACAGTATAACCGGCATCTTTGAGTTCCTGCACGATTGCCTTGTCCTGCTTGTCGAGGCTCGTTGTCACTTTGACGTTCTTCTTCGCCGTCTTGGCAGAACGTGCCACCGGTGTCAGTTTCGCGGTCAGCGCCTTAACGTCAACCTGCGGTTCTTCGACTTCCAGTCCCAGTTCTTCCGCG
>Ga0129311_1001711_pt1 | contig 14919 bp, 15 predicted proteins | sample Go1ome_FD_94435 | JGI IMG/M metagenome (GOLD analysis project Ga0129311, IMG submission 94435) | Western lowland gorrila individual fecal microbial communities from Wisconsin, USA - Go1022B metagenome | ecosystem: Host-associated > Mammals > Digestive system > Large intestine > Fecal | place... | reverse complement strand
AGTTATACCTACCAACTGTGTAAGGATATCTGTTATAAAAGCCGGTGTAAGTACAATTCCGAGGCTTTGCCTGTCACTTCCGGAATAACTCATAAATTCACTGTAAAAAATACCGAGATAATCACCAGTTATATCATTTGCTTTACAAAAATCCACTAAGTTGACCTTAAGACACAGAATAAATCCTTTGAGCGGCGTCATCCACAAGTCACGGTTAATTTTATTTATTATCTTGAGTTCCTTGACACAGGATAATACATTAAGCATAGTTTTTGCTGAATCTTCGGGTAGGGACTTTTCGATCTCCTTCTCAATGATATTATATATTTTTTCACCATCTGTAATCTTCTGATCCCCAGTAAGTTCATCTATGCACCATATACCATCTTCCTCATATTTTATTGCAAGCATACACGCCGAAACTACAAGAGTTTTTTCAATATCACTTACTCCGCCATAATTGCGAAGATCTTCATGTAATGCCGCTGCAATTTTTCTTATATCTTCAGTTATCTTATATGCCTCCAACGTATCTCCTTTCCTGCCCGATACATATCGCTCCAAATCATGAGTTGTAGTATCTCCATATATCAGCTTTTATAAGCTCAATATTGCTGTTTGGACAATGCATGTATGGTATTTTATTGTCCTTGCATATCCTCTTTGTTCCTGAATATAACGAATGTGATATCCATTTAGTAAGAAATATGACTAAATCCGCCGACTGATTTATCACTTTTGGATCATCAGCAATAACTGCATTTTTGAAGTTAAGCTTGATCTGTGATTCTAAATCTAACTTCTGCCTTGTCTTAAGCACGAATATATATTTAGCATTCACATCAATATCCTGCAGTTTTATACCACTTTTCTCTTCTACATCGTAATCAACATCCGGGGCAAGTGTCTTGATTTCTGTCCTGAGATCATCGTTTTCCTCCACTGCTTTCTGTAGCTTGTCAGCAAGTTTTTTATTTTGCCTTTCAAGTTCAGATATTGTGTTTTCGTAAGCAGCAATCTTTTCTGTGTCTTTACACTCGTCCTCATCATCTTCCATCTTAACGTCCGGTATATTGCACTTAACGAAAGCCTTTTTATATGCGTCTATATGTTCATCCCTCATTTTTATTTCTGCAGTAAGGGAGCTCACCTGACTTTTCCATATTCCTTCCGACCTATCTAAAATATCCTTGTATTCTTTTTTTAGATCGTTGATGGCTTCTACAGACTTATCCATAAGCATGTCAACCCTCTTATTTATAGTTAGTAAGCTAATTTTGTTTAAAACCATGTAAAGAGTTGTTCTTACGGTGTCAAGGACAGTTAGCAAGTCAAACTCATCTCTAGTTGATAATAGAGAGCAACCATACAGCTCGCCAACAACAACATCTGTAGCCGATCGTATGTAGTCATCTACTGTTCCGCCCGGCATTCCGTCATCAGATATACCTGCTCCATTTGCGATTTTATTTAATACATCTGCGATTTCTTTATCATCAAAGTCAAACACGGCGACATTTACAATAAAGAAATACGATATTCCATTGCAATAATTAAGAAAATAATCTGTACCATCGCCGAAATTTACATCTGACAGTGCAATTACAAGTAGAATTTTTATGATGTTGATATAATCCTGAAAAGCGTCATCTGTTTTAGTAACGCTGATAGGCAAGGTTTCTTTCAAAACAGCTACAGCGCTATTCACATACCGATTCAAATACTCACCTGCTGAGTTATCTTTTTCCGGTTCCGATAAAGAATAAAGAAATTTTTTTACCCCGGACAGAATTCTTCGCATTTTCATTCCTGTTGTAGGCGCATTCTTATTCTCTTCTCCGTCTTCCCATACTTTTGTGACTGCCTTGGTATTTGTAATGAAATATGCTGCCTGCTCTGCAGGCCAGTCTATATAACTGAATCTGGCTCCTGTATCCCTAAAAATACTGCGTAGATTATTTATCACATCATCAGGCAAAGGAGTTCCATCTCTATCGGCTAATGGTAGTTGTAAAATGGGATTATTATCCTTCTTATACTTTACAATTTGAGATAATTTTCTACTGGTATCTTTTCCCATCATATCTCTTACTTCTTTGTTCAAATTAAACATATTGATCACGTTCATCACCCCTACTTCTTCTCTCGTAATATTTCCATGTACTTACTCCTATACATATCTCGTTCCATGGTTACAACTTTAAGCTCAACGTCCGAATCCGGTACAGTAGCGATCTGTTTCGCCTGCAATTCATCAATATGCTTATGCATGCTGCCGATCTTATCATTCAATTCTGTTACCTTATTACGATAATCCTCTATCTTCCTATCCTTTATTTCAATGTTATGCTTGGCCTCTTCAAGTTCCTTTTCGTTTTTGTCAAGCTTTTCTTTCATTTGTGCAATCTGTCTATCCTTATCGCTATATACTTTTGCTTTTTCCTTGCCAGACCGTTCAATAGATTCCATACTCCTTGTCTTTTCCCTCATCTGCTTATCAAGGGTATCTATCTTTTCTTCATACGACTCAAGTATGCTTTTATATTTTTCCGCATTTTTACTAATCTGAGCATCTTTTTCATAAAGTTCCTGTTTCAATTTCTCTATTTGACTATTCAGTTGTTTAGTTTCAGCAGAAGACTTAGCAAGCGCTTCCAATTGTTCGGAAATCTTTCTTTCTTTATTTTCTAATTCCCTAGACAATTCAGATGTTTCTTCTTTTACCTGCCTGGTTATCTCCTTTTGTCGTTCTATATCGTCACGTTTTTCATTCTTTCTATACTCTTTTTCTATCTTTTTTAAAAATTCGCTATTTAATTTTGCTCCACGTTCAAACGTGAGATCTAATCTTTTATCAAGTTCATTTATATCTTTGTCGCTGATCATTCCCTCACATGGACCAAGCGTTTCTTTTAATACATCATGCATACGTTCGGGAATCACATACCCATTTATACGACCACTTTTTACATACATATGTGATGGCAGCATCCTTATTTCAGCTCCTGCAAGCGGTGCCACTATCACTCTTTCACAAACATCATTTATCATAATTGATGACAGCACTACTATAGGAGATCCGTTGGTCTTACCAATGTCATTCTTACTCTTATATAGATACCGAAGCTCACCTTTTCTTATAAAATCTTCCATAACTTATCCTTTCCTCTATAGTGAATATATCTCTGAACTATCGCTGTTGCCCTTATTAACTATCGTAGATCTCCTTGAATAAACAGTACCATTTTTGTTTATGATTATCGGGGTTCCTTTTCTATAATGTTCTATAGGAGATTTATGTGGCGATTACTATAGTTATCATTATCTTGTTCAATGTCATAGTGATAATTAGGACTGACTCTGATAATATGATACCGAGGGTACTCATCCAGATTTTCAAAATCATCAATTATATCACAGGTTGCTACTGAGCCATGCTTACATTCGGCGTTTTTTACCGTTTCATACATGTCTACATTCTCTCTGTTTCTTGCATGATATAACGCATACCCTATAGCCCCAATGTAATTTACTGGGTTCAACTGTCTGCAGGCACAAATCATCCTGCTTTCCTCTTTTTTGATCATGCAGCAATTCTTTCTGTAAGTATCTCCTGCCAGATCATCAATTGAAACAATAACATCGCCTTTTGTTTTACACTTATCAGAACAAAACACAGAACCATACTCAGAAAACAATATTCTTCTTTCAATAAATGATTTTCTTTCAAGCAGGTACTCCGCAATAGGGATTATGTATCGTTTCTCCCTATTTTGTACGGACGCAAGAGATAATCGGTACTCATCCCCTTTATAATTCTGGCCGTCAATGTCAAAAGATATCTTATTCCCTGTTTTCTGCAACATTACAACTATATTTGTATACATGTTTTTACCCGAAAAACATAAGACTACACAATCTTCGTCAAATATCTCATCTGATATATATTCCGAATAATCCTGTTTATTAAAATGATCCGGAGGACTTACTATATACTTTTGACCGCATATCAAAGGATACAAATGCAAAATATCGTAATGCAATGACTGATTGTTCAAGCCAAGTGTTTTTGCACTGCATCTATACTTTTCATTCAAAAACGACTCTATATCCTCGCCTATAGAACGGATATATTTCTTCCTTTCAATCGGAGTGCCGCATTTACATCTAAGTACATAATCAATATTCTCAAGATCGTGGATATAATCAGACATACTATCAATATCAGATCTTATTATCTTCATCATATCAGCAATAGGTATATTTACTATTCCACCCATCACATAAGATGGCGATATATCTTCACCTTTGTACAAATAAATCAATTTCACATTCCTTTCTTCTATTTCTTCACGCAGACCAAAATATCTATATCTGTATCTACAAATGTATCTTTAATAATCTTTGAAACTCTACTCCACATAAGACGGTCAAGACCGCAGCCTATGAGTGGCATTGCAATCTTATTTATTCCCTTTTCATTACAGAGATCTCTCATCATAACCAATGCACCGGTGAGAGAATTATACGTTGGCTTATTGTAGTACCTCGTCTTTGTAACAAGGTTAAACACCCTATCTTCAAGTAAACAATCATAGGATCTTGAATTTCTGATCCAATCCATAATGTAATCTGGGTACTTTTTCTTTAGTCTGCTTTTCATGTCAAATTCCTTATTGAATTCAACTACTATTCCTGCTGCCATGGCGAAATCTGCGCTTATGCAATGAGCAAGATAGTACGTCTTATTCACCTTAAACAGATCACTTTCTACTTCTCTGTATACCAAATTCAACCTCCACTTCATCACCTGTTACAATAGTTCCATCAGCTTTTATTTTTGGAACAACACACATTCCGAACTCGCTTGTAAATACGAGATACACTACGCCCGTGTCATCATCACGGAACTCTATCACACTAGGAGCTTTTTTCTCGGAAAATGTATTTCGCACAACAAGAACAATTATTGTGATCAACAAAATAATGACAACGATCATTGTTTTATCCATTTTCTTTTTAAACACCTCTTTTCTATACTCTTGTACCTTATATTATCACGTTGAAAATATGAGGATTTTTTTCCAAGAGAAATAAGATTCAAGGACAAAAAAAGAGACCGGACATCGTCCAATCTCTGAAATATCACTTTCTCTCTTCCAAGCTATTATCATCTATCTAAGACAAATTTTACCCAGACATGCTCATCTTCAGCAGTGAATTTCGCCACACCTTTTACGATATTTCCACTTTTGCTCATTACTTCACGTTTGACCGTGTACTCCTTGCCAACCTTTAGATTTGAGCATTCCACTGGACGCGTAATTTTCTTTATGGCTGAATCTGTAAGATCCATACTGGACATATCTTCTCCGGAGCTAATCGTCATAACTGCCGTAACCTTTTTGGCTGCAATATAATCACCCAACGTCCCAATACCAAATGTTATAGCGCAAAACATGGCTACCAAAATTGTCGAAAAAATAATCTTCTTTGCTTTTTTTAACACACAAATCTCCTCCTTTTTCACACCTTCATTACTGCTTAAATATGAAATATTTTTGTTCAGGTGAAGAAAATTAATAAAAAAGAGACCGGATATCGTCCGATCCCTAAATTATCAACTATTTCTTGACTGGAAGCTTGATGATATTCATTTCAGCCCCATACATAATGAAGTTGAAAATTACCGCAATTGTTTCAATTATACCTGCAAATATCATTCCGTTTGCATATGCATATATCATAAAAGTAAACTCAATGGCGAATTTACCTGCGTATATATATCTGTATTCGTCGTACATCCATACCAGGTAACATTCCAGACCCGTTACTACAATCAGTACTATAGTCCATCCGGTGTATTTTTCTTCAATCAAGATGCTTGCCAGTATAAAAGCACTTGGAATTAAGTTGTATGCCATTTTAGGTAAGCATACCTTGATTTTCTCCTTGCAATGTGCAAGCATTGTTGCTACAAGGGTAATTGCTACAAAGGATATTGCCCTGTAATCTCCGCCAATCAAATAGGCAGCAGCTCTTATAAATTTATAAATTATTGTTATCATCATTCTCCTAAAAAACGGAACTTAATTCCACTTTTCTATTCCTGTGGAATCAGCTCTGTATACTTTGTTGTAATTTCATCTGCATTTATTCCATATGATACCAGATCATCGAGAGAAAATACACCTAATCCGTAAAAATACACCATTGCCATCTTATTAGAGTCGTTCCACATGTTATATGAAGTGAGGTTTGCTGTAAGTTTCGACACGGTGTATGAATTTAACAGATTGGCCATTGCTGATAATACGTCGTCACCAGGTATATTAAGTCCTGCTGCTGATATTGCACTTGATATATCCGAATTCGTGACAGAGTCTACACCAAAAACAAGCATCGCCAATGTATCTTCATTGGTATCTGTTACTTCATATATGCCTGTATCATTCGAATCTTCTGAAGCCTCTACTTCAGTTGTTTCCTTTTTCGCATTGCTCTCTTCAGGATTCTTAGCACTAATATCCGGAGTCTCAGTACTGTTACTGTCACTTACCGTAATGTCTTTTTCTTCTGTGGTATTTTCCTCCGTAGATGCCTCTGTATCACCTGCATCCGTAGCAGACGAAACAACTTCATCTGGTATAGATATAGCTTCACCATTTATCTGATCTATAGTTACGGAAATACTGAAATCGCTTATTTCCATTGATTCAATTTTATTATCCGGGCTTATAGAAACGCATATACTCTTTATCTGTTTATTCTTATTGAAAGACATGTCTACATCAAGTTTTATCTTTTCGAGGTCACTATCCGACAACACATTCTCTGACATATCAGCTACGCTACTTCCTGCGTTTGAATCGGTTTCATTTAAGCTATCATTTGATTCAGAAACTATTTCCTTGATCTTCTTTGCATTTACAGTTCCAGTGATTTTATAATACGCATCATCTGACTTCTTATCGACTTCAACTTCACTTAAAGACTCAAATACATCTTTATTCAGACTTTTTATCGCTTCTCCTGCATCCGCATCATAATCTTTTTTCTCCCAAATAGCATCATCGTTATCATATGTATAAGTAACTCGGCTGTCCTCGCTCGTAACCATATACACTTTGTATGGCTCGTTTCCACTTATACCAAAAAAAGAATAGTTGATAGATCCTTCTGTATACGAAAGTGAATCACTATAATAGCAGGTACCTTCAAGACCCGCTGAAACATCCATGCTACCAGTTGAATCACTTGATGCATCGTTTGTACTTTGATTTTCCGTCGTTGTTTCTTCATCTGTTGATGATCCTAAAAACGCATTCATACTTATGCTACCATCTGCAGTTACATTGTACGTTGCAGATACATTCTTTACATCATCGCCAAAAGGATTCTCAAGCAGCTCTTCAGGCGTTGGAGCTTTTTTACTCAAACCGCATCCGCAAATTGAAAATGATACTGCAGCTGCTAATATGGTCAGGTGTATTTTTTTATTCATCTCTTCTTTTCCTTTCTTTATCTCATATTTATAACTGAAAAAAATATGTAATAATTTGGGAGAACTGAGATAAAACAATCCTTTTGATATTATATATTCAGAAAAAAACAAAGGGAGGAATGAAATGAAAGTATACTTCGGAAGAGATGATAAAAGGTATAGTCACGAACACATGTCCATGGAAGATATCGAAAAACTTGTTTATCCGAATATTGACAAGCAGGTACATAACGCTGCCGCCAATATACAGCAAATCAAAGATTAAATAAAACAACCTGTCACATTTTAATGTGGCAGTTTTTTTTTTATAAAAAAAGCCTGCATCACATATCAGTGATACAAGCCTTTTGTATTAAATAGAGTGCAATTAGTTTACGCAACCATAAGAGCCTTGGCTTCAAGGTTAATCCTGTCATCGAGGTTTACATTATGTGCATAATCTGTAATTGCATTTGTAAGATCCCACTTTGACTTTCCACCATAGAGCTTAAAGGATGTCAGGATCTTATCTGCTGCCTCCCGGCCGACTGAAAGTTTCTTCTGAAGATAAACTTTCGCCTTCTCATTATCGAGATTATAGATCGAAGCCTCCGTTGTTGAAGCCTTCTTTACCATATTAAGCAACATCTGCTCATATTTTGGAACGTCTTCAAGTGCCTTTGCGACTATCTCTACATATTCCTTCTTCCCTTTGTGCATCTCGCGAACAATCTCAAATTCCTTGAGCCCTGATATCATTCCGTTGGTGCATGCCCATCTGTAAATTCCGAATCTTATACGGAATGCGCTCATTCCACACATGGAATTATCTACAAATACGCACATAGACAATGGCGACGGGTCGCCGTCAACGTAAAGCTTGTTCTTCGAGATGAACCTTACATGAAATCTCTCCGGAGATATTGAATACCAAAACTCTTCTGCATTCATAAGATATTCATTCTGCTGAAGGAAATCCACGATTTCATTATCATCAAAGACTGCGTATCTGTCCGTGAGCAAAGCATAGTGCTTGTCATAGAAGTCCCTTACAAAAAGCTTTTTTGCACCTCTTGTATTTTTCTCATCGGTCATCTTCGCTATAGTATCACCATAGAGATCTGTAAGAATCTTCTTAGCACCTTCTGGGTGTTTTTCACCATATCTTTCGATGAACTGTGGCGGGAATCCTATCTTTGATCCTGCAGAGGACAATCCATATGTACTGTACTTATCCATGTCCAGTAGATGCCTTCTCTTCACCGAGTTCATACTACTAACGTAATATGAATTCTCAGTATTCATTATTGAAGCAACCTTTCCCTTGATTGCCATAAAATCTGTTGTTTTCCTTAATACCTTTTTTGATTCTCTAGCCATAATAATAGCCTCCTTTTTTTTATTTGGAAGTAATATGGCATTTCGAGTTAGAAAAAAAAATCAGCACCTGCGGTTCGCAAGTGCTGACTGCTATTTTTTGTTCATTCTTATTATGGCATAGGGTAATCTTTATTTTCATGACGTGGCAAAAAATATCCCTTGATGCAGTTCGGATTTATTACGCATATCTGCGTATGTGTTTCCTCCATATTCCATGTCCGAGCCAGTCATAGCTATTACAACTTGGAACAAGCTCCTCACCATTTATAACCGCATCCCTAACAGAGATATCACAACCATGGAATCCTATTACCATTGACATTTTCTTGCTGTACATTCCTGTCTTAATGCGATATATGGTTCTGTTACGTTCCCCTGGTCATCGAGAAAACCTATTTCCTTCAAGTCTTCTTGCGCTTTCTTTTTTGCTTCATCTTTAGAAAGCTTATCGAATTCTTCTATTTCCTCTTTTAGTATCTGGGAAAGAATTTTTATCTGTTCACTACAGCTTACCATAACAACACATCCTTTCATCGCATTTTCTCCTTTCTCTAATTATTCCAAGTAGAGAAAGTCCTTAAGGAATTTCTCCATTTATCTCGTAAACGAGAAATCCCTCTTGGCAAGGATATAATAACATTTTTCTTATAGCAGTGCAAATATAATACACATCATGCAGATATATTTGCCGCTACACAAATACAACGTGAACTACCCATTGTCTAAAGACTATGGGCTTCTAAGGGGCTACGCCCCTATTTAAGAAGTTTGATATTTAAGTTTCCACCTGACGAATCAGGCAATCCTTATTCTTACAGGCGTGTCCACGTCGCCTCTACCGTATAGGATAGTCATATCCACAACGCTACTTTTACGCATGATATTTAACGCTCCGTTTACATCCGCATTGAATGTTATACCATTTGCTGTTTTATACAAACCACGATGTACTCGCATGCCACTAAACTGATATTCTTTCGGATTGTCGTTATTGTAGACAGGAATGTTGTCTTTATCCCAAAAGCTTGCTTTTGATGTATAGGATTCTTCCTGTTCGATATAAGCAATACCATTCAGCTCACAAAGATATGACAGTTTATCACGCAGTCTTCCATATGGTATATTAACAAAGTTCTGGTTATTCTACTTTCCAATGCGACTGTTTCTCTGGAACGTGACATTATAGCCTACAACAAGAGTACCTATTTCATTCGTGATACAGTAATCAATTACTTTACAGGCAGCTTTGTTCATATAATCATTTACTTTGTTATTACGAGCACGAGCTATAGCTTTTTGCCTGTTAGTAACTTTTTTGCCAAAGTGCTGTTTATCTTTAATGGATTGCAGACGAGCATTTTCTTTATTGAACCACTGATTGATAGATTTAAGCCTTCTTCCATCAATAATGAAAGATCTGCCTGTATTTGATACTGCTGTTACGAGATTGTTTACCCCAAGGTCTAATGCAAGTGCATTTTGTTTATTAAGATTTCTTTGAATACATTCAGCTTCATAGATATACTGGATTTCAAAGAACCTTGCATTTGCCTTTGGCAAAATGCGAATCTCTTTCACTTTTTTATCAAGTAATACAGGTGGAATAGTAATTTCTATTGATTTGTGTGTTTTCTTAAAGCTATTAGAAAACGGAAGTAGTAACTTATTTCCATTCAGTCTTACAAAACCTATAACAAGAGTGGTGTATCCGTCTTTTGGAAGGTAATATGGTAACTTACAATCCTTGAATGCATATTTGCCTTGTTTGGCGAGTTTCAGAAGTCCGAAAAATGATTTGAAACTGCCATCCACTTCTTTAAGGATCTGTTGTGCCATATTAGAATTTAGCAACTTGTAATTCTCAGACGATTTTAACAGAGCATAATTCTTCTCATATTTGAGAAATTTACCTTCTGTAAAGTAATACTGGCGAACATTATATATAGCTTCATTCGTGAGATTCTTTGCTATATGGCAAAGTTCCTTGATTGTTTTATATTCTTCTTTAGACAGATGTTTTACCTGTTGTTTTACAGTAAGATACATATACTATTCCTCCTTTCATTAGATTTAGAGAATGCCTTTATGTATCTATTATAACACATGTTTTACCAAGTAGCTGTAGAATTAGTAAAACATACTGTTTTGCAGGCTTACATCCCACCACCTAAAGGTAGTGGGTTTTACGCCATTTGTTATAAATTGCTGTTACATATTTTCTGTCAGCCTTTTCTTGAGACTTGTATTTCTTTTTTCTGCTGACTTATTCTTGATCATCCTTCTAACCGTTTCTTCCGTACCTATTAGAGCAAGGCTTGTCTTAGCACGGGTTACTGCTGTATATAACAGGTTCTTGTTGTAGAGCTGAGGAACACCACTTTTTACTACCGGAATGATTACGGCAGGAAACTCACTTCCCTGTGATTTGTGTATCGTGATGGCATATGCAAGCATAAGCTCTACTGTATCTTCAAAGTCGTACTCCGCTACTCTTCCATCATCAAGCTTCACAATTACCATCTCGTTTTCCTTGTCAATTCTTTCTATAAAACCTGTTTCTCCGTTAAATACACCTTGTCCCTGCTCATTTCCATTTGTCCATTCTAGCGCATAATCATTTTTTATATGCATAACCTTGTCGCCCTCGCGGAATATTATATCCCCCTTTTTAATCTCGTTTTTACTAGGCTCAGGAGGATTTATCGTATGCTGTATGATTCTATTTAATTCAATCGTACCAAGCTTTCCCTTTTTCATTGGACAAAGTATTTGGACGTCTGTAGGACTGATATTCAAATTTCTAGGATAAATATCAGTGTAAAGCTTTATAATCGTAGCAAGGGCAGAATCCTCGGTTGTTCTGTTTGAAAAAAAGAAATCCTTGTTATTTCCGTTCAGCTCAATCATCATAGACTTGTTAATCCTATGCGCATTGGTTACTATATGATTTTCTTCAGCCTGCCTATGAATTTTAGTAAGTCTTGCTGTTGGCACTACGCCTGAATCAATCAGATCTCTAAGCACAAGTCCTGGACCGACAGACGGAATCTGATCAACATCACCTACCATAATAAGTTTTGTTCCGTCTGCAATATATTGCAGCAATGTGTAAAAAAGACTAATATCAACCATCGACATCTCATCTACTATAATCACATCAGTATCTATGTACTCTTCGTCACCCATTGATGCAATTAAACGATGTATTGTCGATGCTTCTCTCTTAGTCTGCTCAGACATTCGTTTTGCTGCTTTTCCAGTTGGTGCAAGTAATACAATGTCGCTTTTTTCATATTTCTCTATGTATTTAATGATGATGTCAAGAGTCGTTGTCTTTCCTACGCCCGGGCCTCCTGTTATTATCATTACCCTATTAAGAGCTGCTTCTATTACAGCCTTTCTCTGAGATTCATCAAGAGTTTTGTTGTTGTCTACTTCAACGCTGATTACCCTGTTTCTTATAGTAGATACATCTGCAGCGGATCTACCTTTCATCATTCTTTTTATCTTATCCGCACATTCGCATTCGTATCTGTAATATTTCGATAGATATATGTTATCATCGCTATTTACGAGTCTCTTGTAATTTATGAGAGATTCTACCGCATCCCTAACAGACTTCTCATCCGTGTTCAATTCTTTCTCTGTCTGTTTTGATAGTTCTTCATAGGGAAGGTATACATGCCCCCTAAGTACTGCAGCCTGCTCCATAACATATTCAACGCCTGCTCTTATTCTAAAAGGAGAATCTTCGGGAACTCCTATCAGTTTTGCAATATTGTCTGCCTTCTGAAATCCAATTCCTGATATATCATCTATTAGACAATATGGATTTTCATTGATTTTCTTCATATAGTCATTTTCGTATTTTTTCTTGATCTCTGCAATCTGCTTGTCAGAAATCCCCAACCTTATGAAAAACATCTGCTCCTGTCTTGACATATTAAGCTTGCTGAACTGCTCGGCCATCTTTTTCGCTTTTTTCAATGATATTTTTGACAGCTTCGACAGCTCTTCCGGGTGTTCAGCTATGACATTGAATGTATCCATTCCATATTCCTTTACAATGCGTGTAGCTGTTTTCTCGCCCACCCCTTTTATATTTTTTATCAAATACTTCTTAATATCTTGTTCTCTTTTGGGAAGCTGCTTAATGATCACGTCAGCCTTGAATTGTTCACCATATTTTTTATGGGTTTCATAATGTCCCTGAATGCTTATGATGTCATCTGTTTCTATATATCCGGCCGTACCAGTTACACAAATATCCATAAGTTGGCCATCAGGAAGCATGTGAAACACTACATACCCATTCTCTTCGTTCTTATATATTATTGATGTAACGACACCCTCTATTGTTTGATTCACTATGTTATCTACCATATTCTGCTCCTTATATACTGTAGTTTGAATAGAAATACACATATGGTAACATGTCTCCCTTAGATCAAAAGTTATGGCTCATACCATATAGCACATATCTTCTGATTTCTATCCAAGTTATCTCCTGCTGTTATATTTATATCATCTATTATTCCTGTCTTCGGTGCGAATATATTAATTATTCCACCGCATTGATCAGGGTCATATGGTCCATATTTGACAGGAAACTGCCCTTTTATTTTTCCGAGTATCTGTCCTCTTTTTACCACTTGTCCATTTTTTACTTGAAGAGAAACCACCTCTCCTGCAAAAGGAGACGATATATCCATTGCTTTTGTTGCAAATTCCTTTATTGTAACGTTTTTATATTTCTCTTCGAGTACTTTTGAATCTCCTTTTTCCATCTGTAGCATATTTTCCAGATTCTGAAAGGCCGGAGGGTTCTGCAGCAACATTATTTCGGCATCCTGCTTGTCTTTTTTTTCAGCATTTAAGTTATTTATAGAATTTTCAATATCTTGATATATTGAGTCAAAAACTGCTTCGACAATATACAGTCTGCTACTCATTTCTTCAAATTTTTCATTTTCTATTTGTGGATAGGCTACACACTCACTAATCTGGTTATTGATCTCCTTGCATATGTACTTTATCTTGTTGGTTTGACAAGCGTATATTCGCCTGATTAGCCTATTTCCTTTAGCTTTTGTAGCGATGTTTGCGAGAGGGGCAATTGATTTTTTTAGTTTCCTCACAATATCCTTCGGTACTTTTTCTATGCATATTTTTTCATATCTTACCCTAGATTTTGGAATCACCGGCACATATAAGAATCTATCTGGGTATTTGCAAACAGTATCATGGCAAATCGCCCAATACAAAATCATCACTGCTGTTGTCACTACAATAATCACAATAAAAAACATTAATAATTTCATAAGCACACCTCTTTTCTATTTTTTATTGCTTTTATTACTACTTATACTTTTCTTCTAATGTCGAGAATTCACTTTTATCAAGCTTATTCAGATATTCAAGGCCTTGAAAAGGTTTCTGAATAATTGCCATGTTTCTCTTCCGTAATATATCATTCTCCTGCAACTCAAGAATATTATAAGCATTATTCAAATCATTTTCTTCTTCCCTGTATCTATTCTTTATATCCAAATACCCTTGAAAAATAGAACCCACACTATCTTCAAGTATATATAATCTATCCTCCATCGCCTCAAAATACTTTGAGATTGCGCCATCTCCATTTAGACAATTTTTTATCTCTCCTGATAACTCTTCGCAAATATAACTGATTTTATCAGTCTGTGCCATGTAATAAGTTTTTATTTCCTTATCGTCCTCTGCTTCTGTAGCAACATATACCAATTTCTGCAAGACTGCTCTTATTTTGTCTGTGAGTTCATATGGAACGCCGTCAACATTGATCTTTATAAATCGTGTACTAGACCTCTTTATCACAGGAACATATATATAATCTTTCGAAATATTTGAAGATTTCACTATCCAACATGTCCTCAAAATCGCCATAATTACTATTCCATAGTGCCTCTAAAATAAAAATTATGAATAGTGAAGCTCGGATAGATAATACATCTTGTCCTTCCCTAGACGCTAACCAGAGCACGCGAAACACTGTAAAAATAATTAAAAAGATACTT
>Ga0129311_1001710_pt1 | contig 14924 bp, 12 predicted proteins | sample Go1ome_FD_94435 | JGI IMG/M metagenome (GOLD analysis project Ga0129311, IMG submission 94435) | Western lowland gorrila individual fecal microbial communities from Wisconsin, USA - Go1022B metagenome | ecosystem: Host-associated > Mammals > Digestive system > Large intestine > Fecal | place... | reverse complement strand
GGCAGGCAGTTTTGGGAGTATGTCAAGGAAGCAGGATATGAGCATTTGAATAAAAGTACCGGAAATGCACAGTTTTATCGTTTCACATCTCCGAAAAGCAAAGAATATCCATATATGATAGAGATATTTTCCAGAAATCCGGATTTTATTATATTGGAAGATGATGCAGTTCTCACACCGCTTCCGATAGATGATGAAATATCCAGTTTGTCGGCAATCCTTTTAAATGAATCGTATAAATTTCAGTTTATCTGTTTCTTAAAATGAGAATAGTATGGAATAAATACAACATAATGAGAACATGTTACCTTCGTATGATTCGATTCATACGGAGGTTTCTTTTTGCCCATTTTTCTCATCTTTACATTTTTTTACTGAAACATGTTGTATAAGTCCCTCTGAAACTTTGGATATATAGAGGGTCATTTATATCCGCGAGCAACGAGCCAAGCGGACATGCTTGCATGTCCATTTGGCGACTGCCGCGAGAGCCAAATGCCCCGTCACTTGCGGGAGTATTTGGCATGCCGCCTCCAAAATAATGAAATGTGAGGTAATGACATATGTCAGAGAAAAGATATTATACAGGAAAAGAGTTACAGGAAATTCTTGGAGTCAGCAGACCGACAATATATAACCTTCTGAAGAAAAATGAGTTCCGGTGGATCCAGCTGGATGGTGGAAAGTACCGTATTTCCAAAAAAAGCTTTGATGACTGGCTGGATAAGCTGCCGGAATCTTCCAACTAATCTCCTATCCGGATGAAAAATCGACTCTCCGCTCCGCTTCGGTCGGTGCTAAACGAATGCCACTGGCATTCAGCACCCTAAATTTTTTTGAAAAAGTGCGGTATGGTATGGGAAGAAGGAGGAAAGCTTCATGGATGAGAAGGGAAAAATGAATACCGAGGAATACGAAGAACTGATAAAGGAAGTGAAAGCAAACAGCCCATACAAGAGGCTGTCTTCTGCGAAAAAGAAATGGATGAGTGTTTCTGAGATGGGCGAGCTCCTGGGGCTTAAAAAGACGGATCGGTATTGGCTGGTACATAAAAACTTTTTTGAGACCAAAGAGATTGCCGGAAAGATGCGGGTCAATATTGAGAGTTTTGAAAAGTGGTATGCGAATCAGATTAAATATCATAAAGTCAACGGAGAAGAACCGGGAAAGGAATTGAAAGAATGGTCTTATTCTGTTCCGGAACTTGCAGAAATGCTGGAGCTTACAGATGGTGTCGTTTATGACCTGATCAAGCGGAATAATATCGAAGTCGTGATTGTGGACTACTGGAAACGTGTACCAAAAGCTGCATTTCAGAAATGGTATGACGGACAGTCCAGATACCGCACGAAGGAGGATAAAAAGAGGGACGCGGAAATGGAGGCCGCTACTCTCACTATGCCGGAAATGGGCAGACAGCTGGGAATCACCAGAAATCAGGTATATGGCATCCTGAATAGTCAAAAGTATCAGCATTTCTTTGAGTTCGTCACGATCGCTGATCGAAAAAGAATCACGAAGGAAAGCTTTCAGAAGTTTCTGGAAGGTCAGGATGAATATCATCTGGATCCGGCGAACGATTATGAAGAACTGGCAATGGAAGAAAATGTGGCACTGGCGAATTATCGGAGAAAGAAACCGGCACAGACCGGGGAACGAGGAAGGAATGGCAATCTGCAGTATCTTACTATAGATGAAGCAGCCTTTATGGCAAAGGTCAGCCGGTCCATGATAAATGTCTGGTACACAAAAGGATATTTCCCGGTTGTAAAAATAAGGAGCCATGTTCGGATCAAACGAAAAGAATTTGAAGCGTCTGATGCAGACGGGAAACGGAAGCAGAAATGGGAAACTTATGCTACAAAGGCAGAGGCAAAGAAACGCAAGAAAGAAATTGAATATAAAGAAGAAATGGGATCCATGATAATCCCGCAGTGTAAAACCATGAAGGATCTTCTGGCAGAATATGTTGCCCTGTATGGGAAGGACAACTGGGCATTATCTACGTATGATGGAAATGTTTCTCTCATAAATAATTATATCCTTCCGATCATCGGGGATGAAAAACTGTCGGAGATCAATACCCGTTTTATTGAAAAATATTATCAGAGATTGTTGAAAGCTCCGGCTGTGGTCAATCCTATAATTGGGAAAAGAAAGAATGAATATGTATCTACCAGTACCATCAGAGATATCCATAAACTTCTCCGAAGCTGTTTTAAACAGGCTGTCAAATGGGAGCTGATGGAGAAGAATCCTTGTATCTATGCGACCGTACCAAAGCATAAAACAAAGAAACGGGAGATCTGGACTGCTGAAACTCTGATGTATGCACTGGAAGTATGTGAGGATGATCGACTAAAGCTGGCAATGAACCTTTCCTTCTCCTGCTCTCTCCGGATCAGTGAGCTTCTGGGGCTTACCTGGGATTGTGTGGACATCTCGGAGGAAGCAATTGAGGAAAACTGGGCATATCTGTTTATCAATAAGGAATCCCAGCGAGTGAGCAAATCCGCTTTAAAAGAGCTGGATGCAAAAGATGTGCTGTTGGTATTTCCGGAAAAAAGCAAGACCAATAAAACAGTCTGTGTTTTGAAAACACCGAAGACAGACAGCAGTGTCCGAAAGGTTTTCCTTCCAAAGTCTGTCGCAAAGATGCTGATCGAATGGAAAGAAAACAGGATGAGACAAAGGAAGTTCTTGGAGATGAATACATGGACTATAACCTGGTCATGGCAAGTACGTTTGGTCTTCCTTTGGGGGATGGCGCGATCCGGAAACCATTGAATCAGTTGATTAAGGACTATTATCTCCCACCGGTTGTTTTCCACAGTCTCAGACACAGCAGCGTTACCTATAAGTTGAAACTGAATGGTGGAAATATTAAGGCTGTCCAGGGAGATTCCGGACATGCTCAGGTCAGCATGGTTACGGATGTATATTCCCACATCCTGGATGATGACCGGAAGAAAAATGCAGAGCTGTTTGAAGAAGCATTTTATGAGAAAAAAGATCTGGATCCGCAGATGCATCCGAATACAGCACAAAACACGGTAGCGGTTCCGGAAGGCGTGGATGCAGAACTGCTTGCAAAGGTTCTTAATAATCCTGAGATGGCGGCACTTCTTACGTCACTTGCGAAGACTATGAAGTGAAAAATAGTGTAAAAATAGTGTAATTTTAGTGAAAGAATGGGTTTCGTTAAAAGGAATGTTAAAAATATATCTCCATCATGCTAATTGATATCACCGTCATTTGATGGTAAAATGATGGAGATAATATTAAAATGAAGGAGATTTCGATGAGAAGTTTTGATTATATAAAAACTCCGGAGCAATTGCTAAAACCTGAAATTGTTCAGCTGGTCGGAAGCATTCATGAGCATAAAGGTAAGCAGGAATTGTTCCTTGAAGCCAATATAGACGAATTGAAAACTCTGCTGGAAGTTGCTTTGATTCAAAGTACAGGGGCTTCTAACAGGATTGAAGGTATTTATACTACCGACAAACGTTTGGAAGAATTAGTAAGACAGAAAGCCGAACCGCGTAACCGGTCTGAACAGGAAATATCCGGATACCGGGAAGTTCTTGCCACTATCCATGAAAGTTATGAGTATATTAATCCGAGACCCAATATTATTTTACAATTGCATCGGGATTTATACTCATATTCCGGAGGAAATGCTGGTGGAAATTATAAAAATTCGGATAATGTAATTGCAGAAACAGATGTAGAAGGTCATCAGAAAGCGCGTTTTATCCCGGTGCCGGCATTTCAGACGCCAGAAGCTATGAATGAACTTTGTACAAATTTTCTGGAAGCATGGGAAGCAGATCGAATAGATAAGTTGATTCTTATCCCTATGTTTATTCTTGACTTTCTGTGTATCCATCCATTTAATGATGGAAATGGGCGAATGAGCCGCCTGTTAACACTTCTTTTGTTTTATAAAGCCGGCTATATTGTCGGAAAGTATGTCAGTGTTGAAATGCTGATTGAAAAGACAAAAGAAACTTATTATGAGGCATTACAGGAAAGTTCCACTGGATGGCACGAAAATGAAAACAGTTATGAGTCATTTGTAAAATATTATCTGGGAATTATACTGAAAGCATACAGTGAGTTTGAGGGGCGTGTAGAGCACCTGAAAAACAGAAGCCTTTCAAAGCCGGATCGTATAAAGGCAGTGATTGATAATAAGGTGGGAAAAATTACCAAAAAAGAAATCATGGAGTTATGTCCGGATATAAGCAAGGTAACTGTAGAAAGGACCCTGACGGAACTGGTTAAAAGTGGATATATCGCAAAAGTAGGTGCCGGGCCGGCAACTGGATATGTTCGTATTTAAATCGGCTGTCGTGGTCGAAACACCATAGACAAATTTTCAATAACGGTGTATAGTAATAATAGAAATCTGGTCAATTGAATATTGTTTATCATTCCCGCTTGTAAGGGGATGGTAGCCGGAAGATGATATCTGTCAGTAACAACAGAGCTTTCCCCGGATGTTAGCAGCTGCAAAGAATCTGCTAATTTTCAGGTCTTATCTGGTCTTGACAGAAAGGGTATTCAGATTACCAGAATTTGATTCGAAAATAAAAAAAGTCCTTCATAATAAAGGGCTAAATATATCAGTTCTTGACAGGGATTAACAGAACCACAGAGCTCTCCTAAGCGTGGGGTCGGAGGTTCAAATCCTCTCGTGGACGCCAGCAAACAACGCTGTAAGCCTTTGTTTTCAAGGGTTTACAGCTTTTTTTTCAGCCGTAATCCTTAGACAAAACCATCTTCCTTTGATTGGAGGATAGTTGATTATTTATGAGCTACAATGTATATTTTGCTAATTGGCAACGAACAAAAATCTGCGTCTTGCTAATAAAAACCGTTTCTTTGCTAATTTGAGATTCCTGTCTGTTTTTGACCTGCGATCAGCGCCGCCAGCGTACTTGCAAGTTCCGGTGATTTTTGAAGCTGTTCAATCAGTGCCGCCAGGTCTAAGGTCTGTGTCTGAGGTTGTTCCTGCGGAGGTGCTACATTCCTTAAATCAGGATTTGCATAGAAGGCGCTTTCAAATTTCTGTGCGTTGATCTTACGATCCTCGTCGAGAATGTGAGCATAGACTTTGGTAATCATGTCTACCTCGGCATGTCCTGTATCACCCTGTGTAGCTTTCAGATCGCCGTGATTGAGTTTCAGCTTATAAGTCGTACTGGAATGTCTCAAAGAGTGAAATACGACATTTGGAAGCCCTGCTTTCTGCTTCAGCAGCGAAAATTCCTTTTCAATAATCCGGTTCTCACAAGGCCGGCCATTCGGCAGCGCTACCACCAGATCGAAGTCCTGGTATTCATCACCGAGAAATCCTTTCAATTCTTCCTGTGACTTTTTCCATTCACGAAGGATATAAGCAACTGTCTTAGGCAGCCAGACTTTACGAACACTGGAATCTGTCTTAGGTTTTTTCAAAATCAATCGAGTGCTGGTATTCGGCATCAATGGAGTAAAAATGTGGTAGATGTCTTTTTCTCCCAACGTCTCAATCGCCTGTTTAGACGCTCGTGTCAGCTCCGCTTCTATGTAAATATAAGCGTTATCAGCCGCTATGTTTTCATCTTCGATATGAACATTTTTCCAAGTCAGTCCAAGAATTTCTCCCATGCGCAGAGAACAAGCAAACGCAAGGTTCATAGCAATATACAGTTTGCTGTCTGTGCATTGATCCAAAGCAATGCGGATCGTTTCGGCATCCCAAATGTCGCGTTTCTTATACTCGGTCTTAGGTAAGACTACATTATCAAAGGGATTCTTCCCAATCAGTTCCCAGCGAACAGCCTGCTTAAAAGCGCACCGTAGAAGTTTGATGATTTTCTCAATCGTTGAGTTCGTGACAAATTCCGTCCGGGCCTTTCTATTTTTCCGGGAAACAGAAGGCGTCTTTTGAAGTGTCTGAATATATTTGTCCACCACACGGGTAGTAATATCCTGAATTTCCATATCTCCGATAATCGGATTGATATAGTTTGCAATCAGGGCTGTTTGACCATCATACATAGACACGCCCCATTTTTTCTCTCCATAGGTTGAAACAAAGTCATACAGAAAATCCGATACTTTCTGATTGTTTGGAGGAAGAAATGTGCCGTTGTTCTGCTGGTTCTGAACTTCCGCTTTCCGTTTCAGTGCTTCTTTATGGGTATGCCAAGTTTCCCATTTTTGTTTCGTTTCTCCATTTTCATCAACATAGTTGTAAACAACGGAATAAGATTTTTTACGTTTGATAATAGATGCCATAGTCGTTTTCCTTTCTAAGTTAGAACGTCTGTGCGTCTAACCATTCGTCAAATGATTTTTTGGAAACTCGTATGGCATTACCAACCCGTACAATTTTGAAATGTCCCTCTTTTACCAGGCTGTAAGCAGAAGTACGGCCAATATTCAGCATGGCAGCAATATCCTCCACTTTGTAAGTCCGTTGCTCAGGAACACTTCTTTGCACACTGTTTGTTGTCTGGCTCATTTGTCCTCCTTTCCGCATCCGACAAAGACAGTGTACGTGGATATGACTTCCTGCCATTATTCTACCGCGTCACCTGCCATTTGTCTGCTGCTAATTGAAAAATTTACGATTTATCCATAATCTGAATTGGGGGGTGGAAATAAGATAGAGGGGATATTCTGCGCTTTTTTACGGAATGTGAGCAGCTGGTAGGGAAGAAAGACTATGAGAGCGTGCATCAGACGGGATTTTGACTGGAACAGTAGCGGAGTTATGATAAAAAATAATTTTGAGTGCTTCGTGAAACAACCCTGGCAAAAATGGAAAGAGGGATGGCAGAAATATGATTTTGTTGATATAATCAGAGTGAGAAATCATTTTTGAGATTACGGGAGTGATTACTTATGGCATCGGAAAGAATTGATGAATTATATAAGGTTTTACTGGACAGGGCCGCGATTATACAGAAAAAAGAAATGGAACATGCCAGGTTGTGATAAATGAGATTTACAGAAATGAATTGCAGTGATTAAAGAAATATTTGTGGTGGAGCAAAACTGCATATATCAGGATTTAGATGATAAGGATTATGACAGTCTTCATGTTTTTTATGAAAAGGAAGGCTTTTTTATCTGTTCGGAGGAGTTTTTGGAGGACGAAATACCTCATGTGCAAATGGAACTGATTTTGCTATAATTTTCGTATTAAATGAGCTTCCTGAAAGGAGAGATATTATGACAACTACGAATTTAAATAAAGAATTTGACAAATTTGTTGCAGAAAAAGAGAAAGAATTTGAGAAAGAGGTTCGCGATTTCCATAAGGGATTCCTTACAGAAGATGAGATTTGGTGGCAGATTAACAATGTGTATGTCGGTGATTTTTCTTTCAAATCTTATAAGGGATTTTGGGCCAACAAGGACTTATCCTTACAGATATCCGAAGAAAATTGGAAGGCTGTTCTTGCCGATTATGAAAAGTGGTCCCAGGGAGAAGCGCCTGACAGCCGGAGTGAAAAACCGTGGCTTCAATCAGATTCCGGCTTGAAATCGAAATCTATTCATACCGCATCCGAATCGGAGAGAGCGGTCTTTTTCAGATGTATAGATTATATGAAACTCCCAATAGCGTATTATGAACCGATCCCGGATCATATTGTCAGACCGTGTTTTCGTTCTACGATGTACGGTCCTGATTCAAAATGGGATATTTGGGGTATTGTAGATGACGGTGGTCTGATTGCCGATCCTGAGCCGATCGGGAAGACCTTTGTTTTGACCGACAAATACGGACTGAAAACCCGTATTGATATTCAACACATGGGAACAGAGCAATGCGAATGGCGCACATACAAGAGTGACTACCTTGGTATGGGGACAATTGAAGGATACACGTCTTCTACTCCGGTTGAGATTGAAATTTGGCTGACTTCAAATAAGGACAGGGTGGATACTCTGACCATATATGCGTATGGCAACGACCCAATATGGAATGAGCATTACGACGTCTATCATAAGTTCCCGCTCTGGCAAGAGTACTTTAGGGAAAGTGAAAAACGCCATAATTTGTTTATGAACAGTGAAGAGGCGTTTATCAAGCGAGTACGGGAGAAATATAAATAAGGAGATTAAGCTATGCGAACAATTTTTGTTTCAAGCACATTTAGAGACATGCAGCAGGAACGTGATGCGATTCGTGATATTGTAGCTCCGCAAATGAATCAGGAGGCTCGGAAACACGGGGATTTTATTGACTTTTGCGACTTGCGTTGGGGAATCAATACAGAAAATATGGACGAGAGTTCCGCATCACACAAGGTACTTGATGTTTGTTTAGGAGAAATAGATAAAAGTCAGCCACCCATGATTATCCTGCTTGGAGAACGGTATGGCTGGATTCCGGAACAAAATTTTGTTCGTGAAATTGCAAGTCGTGAAGATTGGGAGCTTAATTATCTGGAGCAGAGTGTAACGGCTTTGGAAATCGAATACGGAGCATTTTATCGTCGGCGCCCTGTTCTAATATATATCCGGGAAATAGAGGGAAGTGCTCCATCGGAGTATCTGGCTGAGGACGATGAACACAGATACCGATTAAATCAGTTAAAGAAGCGCCTTATTGCACTGGCACCAGACTCTGTTCGAAGATATACGGTTCATCTGGAAAAGAAAGCGGATGTATTAGAGGATGTAAATATTCCGGAAACAGAGATCAAATCGTTTGCAGATCGTGTCGTTGCAGATTTGAAGGAAATGTTTCTTCCTGATTGGAAGCGCTATGACCAAAAGACTCCTTTTGAGCGCAGTCTTGAAACACAGTGGGCTTTTGTACATGAAAAAGACCAGCAATTTTTTGCGCGCCAGAGCGACTGTACGCTTCTTTTGAAAAAGGTATATGGCGGAGAGCGTGTTGTCGCTGCTGTCGGTATTTCCGGTAGTGGTAAAAGTACCCTATTTTCACGAATTGCCTGTCATGTAGAAAAAAGCGGATGGGATGTTCTGCCCTTTGTATCCGGATTGACGCCGGACAGTAATCTTGCATTGAATATCTTACGATATTCTGTCAGGTATCTTCAGCATCTCTTGCATAGGGATTTGAACGATTCCGGAGATGATAAGGCATTGCAGGAGCGGTTTCGTATGCTTTCTGCAGAGTATGCTAAGACAGGACGAAAAATGCTTATTATGGTCGATGCGGTAGATCAGCTGTTTGACGATGATTATCGGCAAAATGCAGTATACATTCCAGATGGCACAACTGGCTCTATTCAGTTTTTTTTGACAGCGCTGTCGGATACGGAGTTACCAACCCAGAGCATTCATCGCCTGCAGCCTCTTGATACAAAGGACAGGAGACTTGTAATCGACAGCATACTTCGTTGGAAACGAAAAGAAATTTCAAATTCTGTGATTGACTTCGTTTGTGATATGACCAGATTGCAGACTCCGCTGGCAATCAGTTTGATGATTGAGCGTCTTCGGATGATGAATTCCGTAGATTTCCAGACAATTAACCATGCTTCTTTGGCACCGATACAGGCAATCACGGAACACCAGATGCAGCTGGTACGTAATTGTCCTACGGAGTTGGAACAGTTGAGTACCTATATTTTTGAATTAGTAGCGCAGCGAATCAATCATAATCTCCTCAACCGGGTTATGAAAGCATTGGCTGTATCCAGATATGGACTTCGTTCGGAGGATCTGGCAGGTTTGTGTGGCTCGGATTGGAGTCGTTTAGATTTTGTGCATTTCATTAATTATCTAAATGAAAGCTTTCTTGTTCGCCCGGATGGCCGTTATGATTTTATGCACAAATGTTTCCGGGAAGGACTTTGTAAGACATTCGATATTCGCTCTATGCACTATGAGGTGTCGGATTACCTGAGCAAATTGGACATAGAAGATCCGGTTCGCAGCAGGGAATTGGTATATCATCTTGTTTGTGCAGACAGAAAGAAAGAATTTTTACAGTACATTGCATTATTGTATTCCAGCACGTATAAAAAGGCAGCATACTTGCGTGACGATGGTGCAAACACATTATATTACTGTGTGTTATGTGATGATGGGAAATGGCTTCTTGAATTATTGAAATCTGTAGACAATAGCCAGGATGCTCTGTATTTGACCTGGTTTTTGGCATTTGAACTGTATAATAAATTCGGGAACCTGCGACAGGAAATTAAATTGATAGAACCGCTTTATGTGCTTTCATTGGAACTGGTTAAAAAAAATGAAAACAAGCTTGGCTCTAATAACACAAAACGTTTGCTTTCGAAACATTACGATATTTTACAATCGAATTGCATTAACATGGATAAAAATGAGGCGGCGATCCAATATGGTGAAGAATATCTATGCCTGATTAAGGGAAAAATGAATGATTCTCCAACGTTACAACAGAAGGATGCCCTTTTTCGAGTATATTATCTTCTCCTTTGCGCATATAAATCCCTGGATTCGGAAGAACTTCTAACAAAAGCGCTGAAACATGCGAATGAAGCAGCAGCTTTGTTGACAGAAGAATATATTGAGTACAGGTGCAAGCATGGGAAGATGCTGGGAGAATTTTATGGATGTTTAGGAGATGTGTATAGGAATCTAAACCTATATCAGTTGGCGGTAGAGGTATATAGAAAGGATGTTCAATATCGTCAGGCTCGATATGAATATTTGAAAGACAATGTTTCTCTTGGTTTACTTTGTGGGGCATATTATAATGTTGCAATGGGATTACAAAATCTTCCAAGTGAGGACAATTTGAAAGAAGCCTGGGAGCTGTCTTGTAAGGCAAGCAAACTACTGGAACCTGTAATTGAAAGTGGTATAGCTGATGATTTTACAAAAAGTGCCTTGGGGAGGTCTTATACTCAGACGGTGACTCTTATGAATACTTACCCCAAATTGTTCACGAATTACAATGGACAGACGGCACTGCAGCTTATACTGAAAGCAGAGAGCTTATTCATTGATATATCTCATAGAGATGAAACCCATTATATGCAAAATGCTCATGCAGGAAATATACTTTGCTTAACAAAAATAAAGGGACTTCAATTTAGTGAGACGAACCAAAAAGCTGTTTCCGGGTTTGTCAAACTGATTTCTGATTTAGAAGAATTTGCAGAAGAGTCTGAGAAGCATTCTACATTGATGTATGATGTCACTTGTTATTCATTTGCTACTATGCTTTCGAATTCTGTTTATCCGCAATGGAAAGAAATGTCAAAGGTCTATTTTGAAAAAGCCAAGGATTTAGAGGTTCGGCAAGTAACCGACAGTAGAGTTTCTGATTCCAATTTTGCCGAAGACAGTGAGAAAAATGTGATGTCAATTTTTCGTAATTATTCAGGCTCAAAAAGGATTAGACTCAAACGGCATTGTACACAAAAGCAGTTGGATAACGCCTGTAAAATCTATGCGAAAGAGATAGATCCCAAAAAAATCATTGCACTTGTGGATTTTACTTTTATGAAGAATGGAAAACAAGGCATGCTTTTCACGAATGACAGATTATGCGCCAGCTTTTTGCCTGCTCCCATTTTTTATAGTAACATTTGCAGCATCACCCTTCGGGGAGACGATTGCATTCTCGTTTGCAAAGATGGTATGAGACATCAGCTTGATATACCCGGCGATTCAACGGATATATATGGTGTGCTGAAAGAAATTGTTCAATTGCAAAAAAGAGACTAGAATTATAAATGTCTTATAGTATCGAAAGCTGAATTTTTATCAAGTATAACTGATAAAAAGATGAAATTTATATTGGAAATCAGTTATATCTGTGATATTATAAAATCAGTCTAAGAGGGGAGGAGGGGCAATATGATTAAACGAGAAACTTATATGCGGCGTATTCGTCCATTCATCGGAAATGAGCTGGTAAAAGTCCTGACGGGTATTCGTCGAAGCGGCAAGTCTGTCATGTTGAACTTGATTCAAGAAGAGCTTGCCGAAAGAGGTGTGGAACGCCAACAATTTATTTCTTTCAACTTTGAAAATATGAGCAATGCACATCTTTGCAATGCCGCTGCACTGCATGATGAAATTATTCGCAGAGCTGCCGATCTGGATGGCAAGGTGTATTTGTTCTTTGATGAGATACAGGAGGTCGCAGGCTGGGAGAAGTGTATCAATTCCTTCCGGGTGGAACTGGACTGCGATATTTACATTACAGGTTCCAACGCGAAACTGTTGTCAGGTGAGCTTGCCACTTATTTGGCTGGACGGTATGTGGAGTTCATAATCTACCCATTTTCCTTTGGGGAGTTTGTCGAATTGTACCGTACCGTTTATCCCGACACAGATACCCGGCAATGCTTTCAGAAATATTTACTTTTGGGAGGAATGCCATATTTAAGCAATCTTCGCTATGAGGAAGAACCTTGTCGACAGTATTTGCGAGACTTGTTCAATTCCGTGGAGTTGAAAGATATTGTCAAACGGAATAGCATCCGGGATGTGGATATGCTGGAACGGATCGTGTCCTATATTACCGCTAACATAGGCACCACTTTTTCTTCCACGGCGATTTCCAGGTATCTGAAAAGTGAAGGGCGGTCGGTTTCGGCGGAAACGGTTCTTAACTATATCAAAGCCTGTACGGATGCTTTCCTGTTCTACCAGGTGAAACGTCAGGATTTACAGGGCAAGAAAATTCTCACCGTCAACGAAAAATACTATGTGGCCGACCACGGAATGCGGGAGGCTGTTTTTGGCGGGAACATGAAAGATATTAACCTGGTGTTGGAAAATATCGTTTACATGGAGTTATTGCGCCGAGGTTATGCGGTCACCGTCGGGAAAGTATCCGATCAGGAGATTGACTTCGTGGCTCAGATAAGAGATAGTAAGTTGTATGTCCAGGTGTCCTATTTGCTGGTCGCAGAGGATACCATTCGCCGGGAGTTTGGTGTCTTTGACCGGGTGAGGGATAACTTTCCGAAGTATGTTGTCACGCTGGATGAATTTGACATGAGTCGTGATGGAATTAAGCACCGCAATATACGGGACTTCCTTTTAGCGGAGGAGTGGAATTAACTTTTAGCGGATATTAACAAATATAGATGAATTTATTTATGGAGACCATTTACTGTAAAACGGTAGATGGTCTTTTTATACCCCCTTAAAATAGGGGTTCGAAAATGGTTTATATTAATTATACAAACAAGAAAAACAGTGAACCAATTAATTTGCTAAGGAGGAGTGACGATGAAACATATTAGTTCAAATAATACATCAAAAGGAAAAGTAATGACGATGTTGGAACACCAGAATTACATGCTCGAAAAGGGAAAGACAAAAAATATAGGATTTTTTGAGTCAGTTTCTTTAAAGATTGCAGGACGAAGTGATGGGGCACACGGACTTCCAAGACAGGATGGTGGAGGTGAATGGATTTCTCCTATGCTCAGCAAAGAAATTCATAGTTATAAAGAATTCTGTGACAGAATCTGGGGAAAATTGCAGATTGATATTTCAGATAAATTCGCAAGGCTTGGATATCTTCTGGATAATCTGAAGAGTCTTGAGGGACAGCTCGAAGAAGCGCGCGGAAGATTGGAGAAGGCACAAAGTATCGGGGAACCGGACTATCATATCAAAAAAAGAGGAGAGGAACATCTTTCAGAAAATCAGGTTGTATCTAGAAGGAAGAGATATCATCAGAAGCAGCTTCAGCCATTCATGTCATCGGTTCAGAGTCTGGGAAATGAACTAAAAGAAAATCTGAAAGAGGCAATATTGTTGGAAAACGAGATTACAGAGGCTAATAATGCAGCCAGACTGATTTGTGAGAGAGTCATGAATCATACAAGACAGCGTATGGATGTCTACTGGAATGCATCATATGCCAGTCATCCGGAAAAAAATAATCTGCCGGTAACACCGGGTATTCGCTTGATTCCGGATGCTGAACTGATGTATTTTAGACAGCATAAGCAGTTCCTTGATAAGGCGGAAGAGACGATTGACTATCTAAAAGTGAAATATGATGTCACAACAGAAAAGGAGGAAAAAAAGTATGAGTAATATCAAAGAAATACTCGGAGGGAAAAAGGTAGATGATACCTTAGAGGTTGTGAATGACTTTAAGTGTCAGATCCCTTACTGGGGGTATCAGGTTGCGGCCTATAAAAACAGCGAGCCTTTTAATGACTTAATTCCGGTACTGGATGCTTATTTGGAAAAACTGTTTACAGGTGAGCTGGACGATGGGAACGGAGACGTTCTGGATTGCCTGATTGCTGATTATGCCAGAGAAAACATGAAGTATCTGGCCCAACAGAGGGTTGAACACCGAAGTATGCTGAAGATGTTTGAAGTGCAAAGGCAGGGCGCAAGACAGACATTTGAGAATCATCTCACAGCAATGGAAGAACTGAAAGAAGAGAAAGGTGTTGATATGGAAAATATCGAAAAGCGTTGTAAAGCGGACAAATTTGAAAGGAGAAATGAAAATGCGTAAAGAGACAAGTATTTGGAAAATAAATAAAAATGGAAATATTGTTTTCCATACCGGAAGTGATGTGAGAAAGCTGCATTATCAGCCAAAGAGTTTATTAGAACGACCGATCGCAGCATACATAGTAATGATTCTTTGTGCGGTTCTTGATTTTACGTTGTTCTATCAGCTTCTGTCAAAGGCATTATATGATGATCCAATGACGATGTATATGACCACGGTAGGTCTTCTGATTGGATTTGATTTTGCACCTTGTTATCTTGGAATGAAGCTTAGAGAAGCAAATCAGGGATATAAGATCAATAAGATTTTGCTTGTGGCTTTGGCCGGATCCTTTGTATTGGCATTTGCAGTTAATTTTTACCTTCGAATTGTCATGAGAGATCTGGCGCTTCCGGATCTTTCTACTACAACATCTTTGCTTGGAACAACACAGACAGAAAGTTCATCGAATTCCCTT
>Ga0129311_1001709_pt1 | contig 14953 bp, 9 predicted proteins | sample Go1ome_FD_94435 | JGI IMG/M metagenome (GOLD analysis project Ga0129311, IMG submission 94435) | Western lowland gorrila individual fecal microbial communities from Wisconsin, USA - Go1022B metagenome | ecosystem: Host-associated > Mammals > Digestive system > Large intestine > Fecal | place... | reverse complement strand
GGATCTGCTGTACTGCACAAAATCATCCAGTGATACCTCTTCATACTTTTCCGGCATGCTCTCTATGTCGTCCTCCGGCATATCGTGGCTTTCCGCCTGATCACTGTCGCCCTGTTCCATCCTTGCCACAATATGATCAAATATATCCCGCTTATTCTTATAATGCCGATACAATGCCCCCTTAGTGATGCCAAGATCACCCGCTATCTGGCTCACCGACACCGCCTCATAACCATCCCTGGCAAATCTGTGAAGTGCTGTTATCAATATCTCTTCCTTCGTATTTCTCGTATCAGTATTTCCCATATCAGCATTTTTCATATCTCTCACGACTTTTATATCTTCCATACGATTCCCACCCTTTCACACCAATATTAAAAACGTCGTTCAAATAAACGACCGTTTACCAATATATTAGTAAACGGTCGTTTATTTGTCAATTATTTAATATATTATTTTAAAATTTTTCGGATATTTTATGGCATATCTCCTAACGATCTATGCGTATATAACCATCACAGGTTTTGTTCAGAAACTCATAATCATGGGTGACCACAAGTATGATATATCCATCTGCCGCCAGTTTCCTGAGCAATTCTCCCACCTGATACATATGGCGATAATCAAGACCGCTGGTTGGCTCATCGAATATAAGGAGTCTCTTTCCGCCCATGACCGCCTGACACACCGCAAGCCTCTGTCTCTGACCGCCTGACAATGTCATAGGATGATTCTCGGCAAATTCTGCAAGATCAAATCCACCCAGCAGCTCACTTATCTGCTCATCTGTTGCATCCTCATCGGCCAGCAGGCATTCGTTCTTCACACTGTCAGAAAACAACTGGTGGTTTACATCCTGCATGACCATACCAAACAGTTTTGTCCGCGCCCTTTTTCCAAGTCTTCTGTCCTCATATGTTATTTCTCCGGATTTTTCCTTGAGCAGACCGCACAGCACATTGCAGAATGTGGACTTTCCCGCACCATTTCTCCCAACTATTCCTATGATATCCCCCTCATTTGCAGCAAATGATATCCCAGCAAATATCTCTTTCTTTTTTCTTAGGCACGAAAGACCATGTACAACCAGATCAGCAGTATCCTTGCTATATTCCTTATGCACATAGCTTTTTCCATCTTTATTGCCATTCTGCATCTTCCAGGAATTAACATTTCTGTCAACTTTCGAGAATTCAGGTATCTCAATATTTTCCATATGTATGCTCCGAAGTCCCATAGATGTCCTCTCGTCATCTGACAATTGCATAAATTCATCTCTGGAGAGCTCCCTCTCTATCCTGCCATCCCGCATGTACAAAACACGGTCCGACAAAGGCATGAGCCATGCAAGTCTGTGCTCTGCAACGATCACCGTATGGCCTTCCCGTTTTATCACCTCAAGTCTCCTGCAAAGCTTCTCTATGCCAACGGCGTCCAGATTTGCCGACGGTTCGTCAAGCACATACACCTCCGGATCCATCGCATACACAGATGCAAATGCCAAAAGCTGTTTCTCTCCTCCTGACATGGCAAACACATTTCTGTCCGCCAGATTTTCTATATAAAGTTCTCTGACAGTCTCTGCCACACGCTTTCTTATTGTCTCCGGATCATCCCCTCTGTTCTCCAGTCCAAATGACATCTCCGCACTGGAGTTGGTGTGGAAGAACTGTGTCTTTGGATTCTGGAACACCGAACCCACTATCTCCGCCATCTTGTACATCTCCGTACTGGCTACATTTTTCCCGGACACCGTCACACTTCCCGACACCTCCGCATCCTTCACAAAATGGGGGATCAGTCCATTTATGAGTTTTGTCATGGTGGTTTTGCCGCATCCGCTGTCGCCGCAGATCAGAACAAACTCCCCATCGTCTATATTCAGATTGATATCCGTCAGGATATCCTGCTCCTGTATACGAACGTTCACATTCTCAAGTTTTATCATAACTACTCACCTCACATTTTCACCAACACTATGGCAACCCCCGCCATCACCAGAGCCATGAGCCCCCAGTCAATACCGCTCATACGGATCTGAACTGCACTGCTCTTTGGACATGGATTTTCTATGCCTCTTGCCACCGCAGCTGCTGCTATCTCATCTGATGTGTTTACAGCCGACATCATGAGCGGCACTACTGTACACTCAAGCCTGCTGGCAAATGGTATGTTCTGCAGCTTCATCGCCGCCCTTATGTGTACGAATTCTTCACGGATTGCAGGGAAGTATCTGAACGTGGTGGACATTGCTATGATGAACCCCTGTGGGAGATGCATTTTCCTCATTGCCGCTATCATCTCCTGCATGGACGACGTCCTGATTATGAGCAGACCTGCCAGAATGCACGGCATCATACGGACTGTATAATTTATGATGACTGGGAATACCATATTTACCCACGCAGGACACAGCGGAAATACAAATCTCAGAAGCAGTCTGAATGATACCAGAAGCACTGCTCCCTTAACCGCAGCCATGTATTGTCCGTATAGCAGCAGGAGCAGGAGAAACATGCCCGAAAGCACGCTCCCCTGCTCTGTACTCTTCTCGCAGAACATTCCGATATTTGCCGCCACCAGCAGCCACAGTCCGGCTCTGGGATCCAGTTTTTTTATCAATGCTATGCTTTTCATCATATTATTCCTGCCTTCTTGAAATGCTTGTGGAACAGTCCCTTTGCTATGACCGCACCGATAATTCCTCCTATGATCGGAGATATACAAAGTGCAATGAGCATTGGTGCCGAGATAAGCCCCGACAATGAGTCAACATACTCAGCTGACATTCCGTTCTGTCTGATCTGATCAAGGAAACTGTCTCTGTATACCCAGATCGCCAGTGGTGAACCGAGCATTCCGTAGCAGAATATGACAAATGATATCGTCATATGTACGAAGCTGTTGTCATACTTCGTCACCGCTCTGTATACCTCTGACAGTATACATGCCACAGCAAATGTGATGAGCAGCAGCACGGTAAACTGTCCTGTAACAAAGTAAAGCAGTGCCGTGATCGCACCCATGATAAGTATGGCGCCCGGCTTCCTCACCTTTGACTCCATCAGCATAAACGGTATTCCAGTCACGATTCCGGCAACTCCCGGAAGCAGCAGCCACAGCACCGGAACAAATCCAGTTATCATAGCCGCAAGATTAAGCACAAAATATATAGCAGAGAAAATACCTATAGTAATGAGGTCCCTGCCTGAGAGTTTTTTAGTGTTTTCCATTATATCCTCCATCCTTCTGATCTCCTTCTTATGTCTACAAAGTCTTTGTACCTTCCCGGCACATTTGCCAGCTCACTGTGGGTTCCCCTCTGGACTATCTGTCCGTCATCCACCACAAGTATCTGATCTGCCTGCTCTATGGTCGCAAGTCGATGTGCTATCGTCACTATCGTTTTACCCTTTGTCAGCTCAGATATGGCCGCCTGTATCAGATGCTCATTTTCTGGATCAACGCTGGCCGTCGCCTCGTCCAGTATTATTATCGGAGCATCCTTGAGTATCGCTCTGGCAATTGATATTCTCTGTTTTTCTCCTCCGGACAGGCTGCCGCCACCCTCGCCGATCACAGTGTCGTATCCGTCCGGCAGCGCCATGATGAAGTCATGACAGCACGCCTTCTTCGCCGCAGCGATCATCTCATCCTCTGTGGCATCTGGCTTTCCAAAACAGATGTTATTTCTTATCGTGTCATTGAACAGATATACATTCTGGAATACCATGGACATATTTGACAGCAGGCTGTCACATGTGAACTCCTTCACGTCGTGTCCGCCGACCTTCACACTTCCGTCGTCCGCATCATAGAATCTGGCTATCAGATTACAAATGGTGGATTTGCCGCTTCCTGACGGTCCGATCACAGCTGTCACCGTATTCTGCGGTATCTTAAAACTCACATCGTGCAGTACCTGTCTACGGTCAGCGCCCTCTCCATACGAGAAGTCCACATGGTCGAATTCTATGTCATAGCTGTGTATATCTATGTCCTTTCCGTCAGAGTCTATAAACGACTCCCCAGTCAGCGCATCCAGATGGTCAAATGTATCGTCTATGATCGCAAGCACATGGGCGCTGTCCGATATTGGCTCCAGCGATCCAAATACATGGAATGACAGAAGCACCATAAGAATCACCTCTGTGAAACCGATCTGCCCCGACGCACCAAGATAAAATGCGCTGATGGCGATACATACACTTGCCGTCTTCAGTGCAAGCAGATGCAGTGCATTGAACGGAATGTATCCCCACTCGATCTTGAGATTTATATCTCGACTGTCCCTGCACGCCTTTCTCATGGCATCCATGGAAGCCCCGGCCCTGCCAAACGATTTGACAACCGCAAGTCCTCTGGCATATTCCAGCGTTGCTCCGATCAGATCCTTATTTGCCTCCGCAAGCACCGGCGCATTCTTTGTACTGTACCTGGATATGACGAGAAGGAATACAAATGACACAGTGGCGCCTGCCACTGAGATAGCTCCCGCTCTCCAGTTGATATATGTCAGCCACAGAAGTATACAGACAAAGTTCAGATAACCACCCACAAAATTGTCTATCATACGGATTCCCATTCCCTCCAGAGTGTGAAGTCCTGTGGTTATAGAGTTGAGTATCGTACTTGTATTCATATTCTGAAAATATCCAAGGGACACTCTCTTCATGGCATCTCCAACAGCCAGTCTGTCCCTGGCTATCAGCTCATAGCTTATCGCCTCCTGAAATCTGGCTCTCAGGTAGTCAAACAGAAATCTCAGGAAGATGAACACAATCAGTATTCCTATGCTCCTGCCAACCCACGCGGTGCTTATAGTCTCATTTGAACCGCTTTTTTCCACGATCTTTCCTATTATGTATGCAGCCCATATCACTGGCATGGCAGCAAACCAGCCCGAGAAGAACGAGAACACAAATCCTATATACAGGTTCTTTTTGAACGTACCGCACCAGTTTATGATCCTCTTTACTGTTCCGAACATGCTGCCTCGCCTCCTTTCTGACCACCGACAGCCCAGTGTCTTGCGCCCACATGAGCCTGCCACATTCTCGCGTAGAGAGGACAGTTCTCAAGCAGCTCTTCCTGCTTTCCCTTCGCCTCTATGTGTCCGTTTTTGAGAACCACGATCTGATCAGCGTCCGCTATAGTAGACAATCTGTGTGCAATGACAAGCAGTGTCTTGTCCTTCGTGAGTGCCTCTATGCTCCGCTGCAGCTTGTCCTCATTTTCCGGATCGGTAAATGCCGTTGCCTCATCGAGAATGACTATAGGCGCATTCTTTAGCATGATCCTGGCGATGGCTATCCTCTGTTTCTCACCGCCCGACAGGCGTTTGCCCGCCTCACCGGCTGGTGTGTCATACCCCATCGGCAGCTTATCTATGAATTCCTCACAGCACGCCTTTCTCGCTGCCTCCTTCACCTGCTCATCTGTGGCAGACGGATTTCCAAGCCGTATATTCTCCAGGATGGAACATCTGAACAGGAAATTGTCCTGTGTGACAAAGCTCACCATGCCGGATAACTGTTCCAGCGGCATATCCTTTACATTTACACCGCCTATGGTTATCTCTCCATCCGTGACATCCCAGAATCTCGATATAAGTTTGGCAACCGTTGACTTGCCTCCACCGCTAGGGCCAACAAGTGCTGTATAGCTTCCGGCAGGCATGTCGAGATCTATGCCGCGAAGCACCTCGTCCTTCTCGTCACCTGTATATGAGAAGTGGACATTTGACAATCTGATATCTGAGCCATTTACAACTGCATTCTGCTTTGGCTCAGGCAGCTCTCTCATATTGAGCAGCCCCTGAACGCTCTCGATGTTGTACTTCATCTCTCTTATGCCCTCTATGAACACCTCTATCTTGGCAAATGACGTCACCATTGACATAGACAGCATGACCGCCAGCAGAAGCTGTGATACTGTGATCTGTCCGTGGATGGTCAGATACAATCCGACCGGGAGTGTTCCTAGAAGTGTTGATGGGAACAGTGCAAATGTCATCTTCATCGTAAACCATGTGGACGACAGCCATTTTACTACGAATTTCTTGTAGTCCAGAATTGCCTTTGCATACTTTTCATACGAAGTTCCAGCTCTTCCAAATGCTTTGATGACCTCTATACCCTCTATGTACTCAACTATTGTGCTGTTCATGTACGCATTTGACTTGTCATACTGGGCGAAGCTCTTGCCGCTTATCACCATGGTAAGTATCATGAACACCATGGAAAGCGGAACTGTGACCAGTGATGCTAACGCGATACGCCAGTCAAGGGCAAACAGAGCCGCAATGCTTATGATCGGAAGGAGCAGATGTCCGCTTCCCTCCGGGATCATGTGCGCCAGAGGAGGTTCCATACCCTCGATCTTCTCAACCATGATGCTCTTGATCTCACCTATGCTGTGGCCCTCCACATCGCCGAGTGGCGCGTGAAGAAATCTGTCGGTCAGCCTCAGTCTCAATCCCTCAAGAATGTGGTACGCCGCTATATGAGACGTCCACGTAGACGCTGAGAAACAGACTATCTTCACCACATAAAACAACAGTGCCAGGAGACACCATCTGACAATATCCACAGTTGGAACATTGTCCATATTTCTTATGTACAGGTCTGCACCCCTGTATAGGCAATAATATGGAACAAGGCCACCCACAACACTGATGATGGACAGCACGATGGAGATTATCATTCTCCGGCCACTGCCATCCGTATAGCTGATGAGTGTCTTCAGCCAGTTTTCTTTTTTCTGTTCTGCCATATCCTTTCACCATCTTTCCTATTGCTTTTTTATCCTGTACTCCGCTGGAGATACTCCCATAATGCTTCGAAATGCCGTGGAGAATTTGCCAGGATTCTCATACCCAACTGCTGCAGCAACATTCTGGATCTCCATGCTCTCATCCTGAATCAGCATGCTCGCCGCAACATTTATCCTGTACCTCTTCTGATATGAATAAATGGAATCTCCATACACCTCCCTGAAACACTTCTTCATGGTGGTCGCAGGCATATCATACATAGCTGACAATTCATCAATGGTGTATCTGTTTTCCAGATCTCCGGTTATCTTCTCATGCACCGCCTTGATCTTCTCCATCTGCGTCTTGTAGTAATACGGCTTTATCTCCCTGCTGCTCTCCGCCGTCATAACTTCAAGATAAAGCAGCATCTCAACCACCTTCATCTGATAATACTCTCTGGACCCGGCGATCTCCGGCCTTGTAAGATTTCTCTGATAAAGGCTTGATATGATGCTGGCAAGCCCCTCGTCATTCCTTATGACATACGGCTTATCCTGACTGCAGTAGCGCTGACGGAGTTCCGCAATATCCACAGAAAATCCATGAAACATCTCATCTAACGTATGCTGTGTCTCATCCACATCCATGAACACGCTCACACCGTGATAATGTCTGAGGGGATAATACGAGGTTCCCTTGTGGTTCTCCCTGTTGTCCAGTCTCAGCTCGTTTTCCTGCATGATGCTGAACACCCCAGGCAGTACCTCCATCTCTATCCTGCCCTCCCGGCAGTGATCCATACAGAATACTTTTCTGTCATTTCTAAGCTCGAACTCTGAAGCACATTTCTCCATATGCATGTCTGAGAAACAGATCATCACTCCGGGCATGACCTGATATACCGTCATGACACCCTCACCCGTGGCATCAGACAGCATGAGCACTGAGCAGTTCTCATTCCTCACTATGGTCTTTACATTGCTTCCAAGCTGTGCAATATCGTTTACTTTCACTATATATAGTCTCCTTTGCGTTAGTTTTAACTAACCTTTTCGTATAATATCACGGAATAACCTTCATATCCATACCAAAACAGACATGGGTAATCCATTTGGACATAAAACCTTTTGTATTTCAAATGCAAAAAAAGTCGATTTTTAAAAGTTTTTGCACTTGAGTGCAGAAACTTTTCATGACAAAGGATAATTAACAAAACGGCGCCACCGCTTAACGCAGTGACGCCGTCATCTTATCATTTTGTATTGTTAATACCCTATGTCATTATTTTTTTAGCACAATGTCAAATCAAACATCATACACCACATCGCACACGCTCATCGTGGATGCCCTGTGGGATACCAGTATCACCGTCTTCTCTTCCGCCTCCTCAGAGAGCGACCTGAGTATGATTCCCTCGTTGAGAGAATCCAGATTGGAGGTCGGCTCATCCATGAGGATGATCGGCGAATCGTGCAGAAATGCTCTGGCTATTCCGATCCTCTGCTTTTCGCCGCCCGAAAGTGTATCTCCAAGCTCTCCCACCTGCGTGTCATACCCTTGCGGAAGGGATGTTATAAATTCGTGGATCGATGCCTTCTTTGCTGCTTCCACAATCTCATCCATGGATGCCCCCAGCTTGCCTATGGCGATATTTGCAGCTATGGAGTCATGGAACAAATGTGTTTCCTGTGTCACATAGCTCTCCATATCCCTGAGAGCCGTCGTAGGTATCTCATCAACATTTCTGCCAGCCACCATCACATCACCTTTATCTGTCTTCCAGAATCTCATGAGTAGTTTTAGCAGTGTGGATTTACCACAGCCGCTCGGTCCGTGTATACCAGTGATCTTTCCGGGTGCAAATTCCGCAGAGTAATCATCGAGGATATTCTGCTGCCCGTCATAAGAGAATGTCACATGTCTTGCCTCTGCTCTGTATGCCTTGTTATCACTGTTAAGCGATGTATTTTCATAAGACTCGCCGTTTCCTGACGCATTCCCAACATCCACTATTTTTTGCTGCGCCATTTTCTCTCTGGCGCCCGAAATCCTCTCAAACAACAACATATTTTCCCCAACCGCCGGAATTTCCTCCACTACCGGCGCTTCCTCGAGCAGGGACAGAACTCTCTCTCCGCTTGCCAGAGTCTGGTTAAGATTGTTTGACAGGCTTGCCAGAGCCACCACAGGGCCAAATGATCCCATCATCGCCACCGTGCACACTATCACGCCCTCTATATCAAGTATGTCCTTCTGATAAAGCCCAAGAGTAAGTGCAAGCATTCCAAATGATGCTAGCAGTATCACCATATTTGTGACTGCCCTCTGGGTTCCCTCCGCACCATTCAGCCTGCGCTGTATGCCGGCAAGCTTACCGGCTTTATCCGTCATTTGGCGCTTTCTCACATCGCCATATCCATACTGTATCGTCTCATCGAGGCCGTGCAGACTATCAAGGACATGGCTGTTCAGCTCTCCAAATCCACTTCTGAAACTCATTCCGTCATCTCCGCCCCTGCGTCCGTTGCACAGAGGTATGATGAGTCCCACCACAATATATGCGGCGCATGCCAGGATTCCGGCATACACGTGATATCTTCCTATGAATACGACCATTATGAGAGACGTAAGTATTGCTATAGCGATAGGCGATATTGTGTGTGCATAGAACACTTCCAGTAGCTCGATGTCTGTCGTGATTATTGATATGAGATTTCCCTTATCTCTTCCCTCAAGCTTTGCCGGGCACAATCTCCTAAGCGCAGCAAATACCTTGTGTCTGATGATCGCAAGCAGCTTGAACGCAATAAAATGATTGCAATACTGTTCAACATAGTGAAGTATTCCACGGCTCACAGCGATCACCACCATGATCGTCATGATCCGTTTTATGCTGTGCCCCTGCATGACAGTAACCACTGCCTTTCCGGCAAATATGGTAAGGAAAATAGCACACAGATAACCCACTGTTCCGAGTATTATCGCTGCAAGCATGATGTGAATGAGAGGCTTAACCAATCCGATCAGCTTTCCCATGACCTGAACTGCACTTCTCCTCTTTGGCTGTTTATTTTCCGGTATTGATGTCATCGCTGCACCTCCTTATCCAAAGAGTTATAATTTTCAAGTGCCATCTGGCTTTCATACAAATGTCTGTAGCTGCCACCAAGCTTCATAAGTTCCTCATGTGTACCGCTCTCCACTATGGCACCATCTTTAAGCATATATATCTTATCGGAGTCGGTCACATTTGCCAGACGGTGCGATATGAGCAGTATCGTCCTCGTCTTCGCCATCTCATGTATAACGTTCATGATTATCTCTTCGCTGTCGGCATCTATATTGCTTGTCGCCTCATCAAATATATACACAGGAGCGTCTGCCAGGAGTGCCCTGGCAATTCCAAGCCTCTGGCTCTGTCCTCCCGACAAATTGCCAGCTTTCTCCTGGATCACCGTGTCAAGGCCATCATCAGATTCAATAAAATCTTTCAGATTGACCTTTTCAAGCACACTCCACATTTCCTCATCCGTGGCGTCCCGCTTTGCCATACGCAGATTGTCCGCCACGGTTCCGGCAAACAGATAGCTGTTATGACGGACAAGGACGACTTTCTTCATGAGGTCTGTCTCGTTTACCTCATGAAGCTCCATGCCGCCTATGGTCACACTTCCTGTATATCCTTTATTTCTTCCCGACAATATTCCAGCTATGGTGCTCTTGCCACAGCCCGACTCGCCAACCAGCGATATGAAATGTCCAGCGGGAAGAGAGAGATTTATGCCTTTCAGGATTTCTCTATTCGAATCCGCTTCCTGTATACTTGTTTCATCATCCTTTTCATTATTTGCACTTGAATTCCTGTCACCGCTTCCATATGAGAAATGCACATCCGCAAATGCTATATCAAGCGCGCCATCAGGAAGTAAGCTGCCACCCTCCTCAGGCTCCTCCATATCCAATATCCTGAATATCTTGTCACTTGCCGCCATGCCATTCATGGCGATGTGGAAGAACGAGCCTAGAAGTCTCAGTGGAAGGAAGAACTCACTTGCAAGCAGAATGATCGAGAGCGTGCCCGATACAGACAGCGCTCCATTTACAAATTCTGAAATAGCAACCACCATACCTACAGCCGCGCCGCCATACGCCACAATGTCCATGACGCTTGTGGAGTTGAGCTGCATAGTGAGCACCTTCATGGTGATCTTCCTAAACCTCTGTGACTCAGCATCCATCTCATCGGCCTTCTGCCCATCAGCCTGATATATCTTGAGAGTCGTGAGTCCCATGAGATTTTCAAGGAACGAATCGCCAAGCCCTGTATACACGCTCCAATATTTGTTCAGGAGCTTTTTTGCAATCTTCTGAACCACCACTATGGATACAGGTATGAGCGGAACGCATATCAACAGTACAACGCTCGCCTTGAGGCTCACCCTGCACAGCACGATAAACAACGTGACCGGGGCAAGTAAACTGTAGAATAGCTGAGGGAGATATTTGCCGAAATATGTCTCAAGCTGCTCCACACCTTCCGTGGACACCTGTACTATCTCCGCCGTGGACACATTATCCCTGTAGGATGCGCCGAGCCTTAACAGCTTATCATATATCTTTTCCCTGAGCACTCTCTTGACATCCACGCACGCCATGTACGATGACTTTGCCCCCATCTTCTCACACAGAAGTCTCACAAGAACAACCACCACAAGAATCAAAGCTGCCCTCTGCACATGCGGAGCATCTATGCTGTGGTTCACAGCCGCCTCTATAAGGTCCGCTATGGTAAATACTGCCGCGATCTGCGAGAATAGCGCAAGCCACTGCCACAGTATCGTATACACTATATATTTCTTTGCATGGGACAACAGCCCCACAAGTCTTGTCTTAATCATACAATTTTACCCTTTATCCTCAAACACCAGCCAATTTACGACTGCCTTTTATCTTCGTTCTTAATCTTTTTCTTCTCCCTGAAACTGCAGATCAGATGCCATATTGCCAGAACTGGATGATATAGCAGCATCCTCGGTCCCGAAAAACGCATGACCTGTCTGATCTTCTCCCGCATCTCAATTTTATAACAATGTACTTTGCAGTTTGAGCAAAATGTCTTCTCCTCCATAAACGGACAACGCTGACTTCTGAGCTTTGCATACTCAGAAAGTGCCTGACAATCCGGACACATACGCTCCCCCTGCCGCTCTTCCGCCGCATGATTTTTCCGACAATACAGCCGGATCATCTCATCCACTACATACTGCTCTTTCTGTCGTTTCTTTTCTACTTTATTATTTGTTTTTTCATTCATACTGCTGCAAATCCCCCGGCTTCACTGTTCCCACTCTAAGAAAAAAGTACAGTATGTGGCACACCCACACAACCGCTATACATATTCTTCCCACAGGAACATTTTTCATGCAAATGAAGCCTACCGCCATAACGACAGTTACCATTCCTATTATCTTGCATTTTGTTACAAGTGTCATGGCTCGCTGCTGAACAAAGCTGTCAAGATGCTTCTTATACAGGTTTGTTCCAATAAACCAGTCGTGCAGTTTCTTCGAACTCTTGGCAAAACAGAACAGTGTTGCCATATAAAACGGGACTGTTGGCAGGATAGGCAGGACTATTCCCACCGTGCCAAGTCCCAGGCACAGAAAACCTATCACTAACCATATGATCTTTATCGGATTCTTCATAACATCTCCTTGTAAATAACATCATATCTCTAATTATCGTGTTTTGTTAGTAGAGACTAACATGCATTAATATAACCTAGGGATTTTTTAGTGTCAATTTAAATAATTTGGAAATATCGTCCTTGTCTCAATCCACGAAAAAACCAGAGCAGTGACACTGCAAATACTGTAGCATCACCGCCCTGGTTCTTTCTTATTTCTTTCTTATTTTCTCACCTGTCTGGCGGCCTCAACCATGTTTCTGAGGCTGGCGTCAGTCTCAGGCACGCCTCTGGTCTTAAGACCGCAGTCCGGATTGATCCACAGCTTGTCTCTGCCGATCTTCGTGAGCATGACATTTACCGCCTTCACGATCTCTGCCACCGATGGAACTCTCGGGGAATGAATGTCATACACTCCAGGTCCCACCTCTGTCTCGAAGTTGTTCTCCCTGAGTGAATCCAGAATCTGCAGATCGGATCTTGATGCCTCAAATGTGATGACATCCGCGTCCATATCATCTATGGCAGGTATGATATCCGTAAATTCACTGTAGCACATATGTGTGTGTATCTGTGTCTCAGCCTTCACACCGCTGTGTGTCAGGCGGAATGCAGGTATCGCGAAATCAAGGTACTCCGAATACCAGTCGGATTTTCTGAGTGGAAGCTTCTCTCTGAGTGCAGCCTCGTCTATCTGTATCATCTTTATTCCATGCGCTTCCAGATCCAGCACCTCATCTCTGATTGCAAGCGCTATCTGTGATATAGATTCCTTGATCGATATATCCTCTCTTGGGAATGACCAGTTGAGTATCGTCACCGGACCGGTCAACATTCCCTTCATGATCTTATCTGTGAGCGACTGTGCATATACAGACCAGTCAACCGTGATCGGCTTTTTGCGGTATACGTCACCCCATATCACAGGCGGCTTTACACATCTCGTTCCATATGACTGTACCCATGCTTTCTCAGTGAACAGGAATCCACCAAGTGCCTCACCGAAATATTCAACCATATCATTTCTTTCATACTCGCCATGCACAAGCACATCCAGCCCGATGTCCTCCTGCCACTTCACACATTCCTTTATCTTGCCCTTTACAAAGTCCACATACTCCTGCTCAGATATCTCTCCCTTTCTGAGCTGCGCTCTCTGCGACTTTACATCCTTAGTCTGTGGGAATGAACCTATAGTGGTCGTCGGAAGCTCCGGAAGTCCAAACTCCTTCTTCTGAAGTGCCTGTCTCTCACTTCTCTTAGGAAGTCTTACATAATCCGCCTCAGTCAACGCCGCAAGTCCCTGTCTCACCTCGTCGCTGTTGCAGTCTCTTGTTCCTGCAAATAACTCCTGATTCTTGTGATATGCCTCAAGCTCTGTATAGTTATAGCTCTCAGCAAGTGCCGCAAGCTCCGAAAGTTCAGTAAGTTTTTCCTCCGCAAATGCAAAGAACTTCAGATAGTCCTGTGACAGCTTTGTCTCATGCTTAAGCGTGTATGGCACATGGAGCAGCGAGCATGATGTGGATAAAACTATATTTATCTTCTTATCACGGAGTTGATCTATTATCTTAAGTGTCTTATCGTAATGATTTCTCCAGATATTTTTACCATTTACAAGTCCTGCAAAAAGTATTTTATCCTCAGGGAAGCCGTATCTGTCTATAAGCTCTCCGGTCTGCCTGCCCTCTATAAAGTCAAGGCCTATTCCGGCAAATGGCATATTTATGATATCCTCATACACATCTCTCACATCACCGAAATATGTCTGAAGAAGTATCTTACAGCCTGCATGATCTGCAAATACCCTGTCATATACTCTATGGAAGAGTGCCTTGTCTCCAGCATCCATATCCCTCACCAATGAAGGCTCATCAAACTGCAGCCACTCCACATTCTTTTCATTGCACTCGGCGATGAGCTGTCTGTAAGCCTCTGCCACATCATCAGCAAAATCCTCCGCACTCTTATTTCCCACATATCTGCAAAGTTTTAACATGGTGTATGGTCCTGTCACAATAGGCTTTGACTTGATTCCAAGCTCCTTCGCCTCCTCATATTCACCGATAAGCTTCTCACTGCCTAAGCTTATCACTGAGTCATCCTCTATCTCTGGAACAATGTAGTGATAGTTCGTGTTGAACCACTTTTTCATCGCAAGCGCCTTAACGTCCCCAGAATCCCCCTGATATCCCCTTGCCATTGCAAAATATGTGTCGAACTTTGAGATATTCAGCTCTCTGTAACGCTTTGGCACGATTCCGAGAAGAACTGCTGTGTCAAGCACGATATCATAAAATGAAAAGTCGTTGCTTGGAATAAAATCTATACCTGCTGCCACCTGTGTGACCCAGTGTCTGTGCCTCAGATCAGTGGCAATATCCATAAGCTCCTGCGCCGTTATCTCATGTCTGAAATACTTCTCCGATGCAAATTTTAACTCTCTTAATGTTCCCACCCTTGGAAATCCTATAACCGATGTCTTCATCATATCCTCCTGTAATTCCTTG
>Ga0129311_1001706_pt1 | contig 14957 bp, 9 predicted proteins | sample Go1ome_FD_94435 | JGI IMG/M metagenome (GOLD analysis project Ga0129311, IMG submission 94435) | Western lowland gorrila individual fecal microbial communities from Wisconsin, USA - Go1022B metagenome | ecosystem: Host-associated > Mammals > Digestive system > Large intestine > Fecal | place... | reverse complement strand
ACCTCAGCCGGCAGAGTTCCGTCCGACAAAGCCTACCGATTATATGTCAACGCTTTGATGGAGAAACCGGAACTGAGCAAGGAGGAGAAGAACATCATCGCCCAGCGGCTCGCGGGCAAGGTAAGCGACTTCAACAAGACGATCGAGCACGCCGCGAGTGTGCTTTCTGAGATCACGAATCTGACATCCTTCGCGCTGACCCCGAGCCAGAACGAAGATGTCCTTAAATATATCAACTTGCTTCCGGTCGATGAAGAAACCGTCATTCTGATGATTGTTTCCGAGAGCGGGAAGGTTTCCAACAAGGCGGTACGCATGAGCGTGCCGTATACGCAGGAGAACCTGAACCTGCTGTCCAAGACGATGACCTACAATTATAAAGGGAAAACCGTCAGTCAGGCGCTGACCAACAACATCATCGCCAACTTTGAAACCGACATCGTCGCTATGAGCGGACTCGCCGAGGACGTGATGCCGAACTTCATGCGGACGCTTGAGGATATGCTCAATGTCAACCTTTATATGGAGGGTCTGACCAATATCTTCGATATTCCGGAGTACAGCGACCTCGCCAAGGCCAAGAGTTTCCTCGAAATGCTCAGCCAAAAAGAAGAGCTGACCAAAAAGCTGGTCGAACGAGATGACGGCGTGATCGTCACCATCGGAGAGGAAAATCCCGAAGACATCATGCAGGATTGTTCGCTGATCACCGCCAGCTACCATGTGGACGGCAAACTGGTCGGCAAGCTCGGCGTTATCGGGCCGACCCGGATGAAATACGGCGAAGTTACATCGATCATTGAATATTTAACAGATAATTTAAGCAATACATTCAAATTGGAAAGCGGAGGTAATGAGGATGACTGAGGAAAAGAAACGAAAGCAAAACGAAGCGGGCGGCGAGAATCTTCCCGAAAAAGAGGAGGATTTTGAAATAGACCCACAGGAAGCCGAAAAAAATCCGAAAGAGCCGGAGGCAAAGCAGGACGAGAAAGCTGAGCAGGAAGCAAAAGCTGAATCTGACAAGCCTGCGAAAGATGCTGAAGAAGAAGCCCTGAACACGAAATACATGCGGCTCATGGCAGACTTTCAGAATTTTAAACGCAGAACCGAAAAAGAAAAAAGCGACATTTACGCGTTCGCGAACGAGAAACTCGTCAAAGAACTGCTTGATGTAATAGATAATTTCGAAAGAGCTTTAGCGGTCGGAAACGACGGTGACAAGTTCTTAGAAGGAATGGAGATGATTTTGAAGCAGCTCCAAGGGGTGCTGGAAAAAGCGGGAGTTGCTGAAATTAAGTGTTTGGGCGAGGACTTCGACCCGAACTTCCACAATGCCGTCATGACCGAGGACAGTACCGAATATGAAAGCGGGAAAGTGACCGCGGTCCTGCAGAAGGGGTATACGCTGAACGGCAGGGTGGTGAGACCGGTGATGGTTAGGGTTTCTAACTAATTTCCGGCGCACGACTGATGCAAAGCAAACGATTTTTCCCTTTGCATCAGCGATCAGAAAATAAGAACTATAACTTGAAATCAAGGAGGAACATAAAATGGCTAAAGTAATTGGTATCGATTTAGGAACTACAAACAGCTGCGTAGCAGTATTAGAGGGCGGCGAACCTACAGTTATCGCCAATGCAGAAGGTATGAGAACGACACCGTCTGTCGTTGCTTTTAAGAAAGACGGCGAAAGATTAGTCGGTGAAACGGCGAAGAGACAGGCAGTCACCAACCCGGAAAGAACGATCTCTTCCATCAAGAGACACATGGGTGAGGACTACAAAGTCACCATCGACGGGAAGGATTACACACCGCAGGATATCTCCGCGATGATCCTGACCAAATTAAAGAACGACGCGGAAGCGTATCTCGGTGAGAAGGTAACCGAAGCGGTTATCACCGTACCGGCTTACTTCTCCGACGCGCAGAAGCAGGCAACCAAGGACGCGGGCAGAATCGCGGGTCTGGATGTCAAGAGAATCATCAACGAACCGACCGCGGCGTCTTTGGCCTACGGTCTTGACAAAGAAGAAGGCTCCCACAAGATCCTGGTATACGACCTTGGCGGCGGCACCTTCGATGTATCCATTCTGGAACTCGGCGACGGCGTATTCGAAGTATTGGCGACCAACGGTGATACGCACCTGGGCGGCGATGACTTCGACGATGTGCTGATGAACTATCTAGCAGACAAGTTCGCGAAGGAACATGGCGTAGACTTAAGAGCCGACAAGATGGCGCTGCAGAGATTAAAAGAAGCAGCCGAAAAAGCAAAGAAGGAACTTTCCGGTTCCCAGACAACGAATGTAAACTTACCGTTCATTACTGTAACCGCGGAAGGTCCGCTGCACATGAACGAAGACATCACAAGAGCAAAATTCGATCAGCTGACCGAGCATCTGGTACAGAGAACCATTGAGCCGATGAAAAAGGCGATGCAGGATGCAGGCGTCACCAACGCGGATATCGCGAAGGTTATCTTAGTCGGCGGTTCTACCAGAATTCCGGCTGTACAGGAAGCAGTTAAGAAAGTTACCGGCAAAGAACCGTTCAAGGGCATCAACCCGGATGAATGCGTCGCGATCGGCGCAGCGATTCAGGCAGGCGTTCTGACCGGCGAAGTACACGATGTACTGCTGCTCGATGTTACTCCGCTTTCCCTGTCCATCGAGACACTGGGCGGCGTCGCAACCAAGCTGATTGAAAGAAATACCACGATCCCGACCAAGAAGAGCCAGATCTTCTCGACTGCTGCCGACAACCAGACAGCTGTTGACATCCACGTCATGCAGGGTGAAAGAGAAATGGCAGCCGGCAACACGACCTTAGGCAGATTCCAGCTGACCGGCATCGCACCGGCGCCGCGTGGAATTCCGCAGATCGAGGTAACCTTCGATATCGACGCGAACGGCATCGTAAACGTCAGCGCGAAGGATATGGGAACCGGTAAGGAACAGAGAATTACCATTACCTCTTCCACGAACCTTTCCGAAGACGAGATCAAGAGAAAGGTCGCAGAGGCGGAACAGTACGCGGAAGAAGATAAGAAGAGAAAAGAAGAGGTTGATCTTAGAAACAGAGCGGAAGCTTTGATCTACGATACCGAAAAATCTCTGAAGGAACTGGAAGGCAAGATCTCCGACGACGAAAAGACGCAGATCACTGACGCCAAGGATCAGCTGCAGGCTGTGCTGAACAACGGTACAGTTGACCAGATCAAAGAAAAGACCGAAGCGCTGACTGAGAAGTTCCACATCATTTCCACTAAGCTGTATGAGCAGGCGCAGGCGGCGCAAGCAGCAGCGGGCGCGGCCGGCATGGGCGGCGCTGACGCGGCAGGCGCGCAGGACGCGGGTGCGCAGACAGGCGCGGCAGATGACAATGTGGTCGACGCGGACTACACTGTAGTGGATGACGACAAATAATCGTAGATAGATGAAATAGCACTAGACGCTGGGGCATCTCTGCTCCGGCGTTTAGGGCGTAATGAGAGAGGTTTATTATGGCAGAAAAACGCGATTACTATGAAGTGCTTGGCTTGCAGAAGGGCGCCAGTGAGGAGGAAATTAAAAAGGCTTTTCGTAAGATGGCTATGAAATACCACCCCGACAAGAATCCCGGAAACAAGGAAGCTGAAGAGAAATTCAAAGAAGTCAACGAAGCCTACAGCGTTCTGTCTGACCCCGACAAAAAGAGTAAGTATGACAGATTCGGTCATGCGGGCGTAGATCCGAACGGCATGGGCGGCGGCGCGGGCGGCTTTGGCGGCTTCGGCGGCGGCTTCGGCGGCTTTGAGGACATTTTCGATATGTTCGGCAGCGCGTTCGGCGGCGGCGCGGGCGGCTTCGGCGGCCAGCGCAGAGCCAATCAGCCGCGCAAGGGCAAGGATCTGCAAAAAGCGATTTCCATCACCTTTGAAGAGGCAGCCTTTGGCACGAAAAAGAAGATTGAGCTGACAAAATTTGTAACTTGTCCGACCTGTAAGGGCGAGGGCGCGAAACCTGGCACATCTAAAAAGACCTGCCCGAAATGCGGCGGCAGCGGACAGATCAGTCAGATGCAGAGAACCCCGTTCGGACAGTTCCAGTCCGTCACGACCTGTGACCAGTGCGGCGGCAGCGGTAAGATTATCGAGGAACCTTGTCCGGACTGCAAAGGACAGGGCAAGATTCGCAAGACTGTCACGATCTCTGTCGATATTCCGGCAGGCGTGGACAACGAATCCGTCATTCCGATCAGAGGACAGGGCGAGCCGGGTATCAACGGCGGACCGGCGGGCGATTTATACATTGTGCTGCAGGTAAAACCGCACAAGGTGTTCAAGCGCAGCGGCGCGGATCTTTATTTGGAGATTCCGATCAGCTTCGATCAGGCGGCCCTCGGCGCGGAAATTATCGTTCCGACCCTGGACGGCAAGGTCTCCTACAAGGTACCGGCAGGCACACAGCCGGGTACAACCTTCCGTCTCAAGGATAAGGGCGTAAAATATCTCAAGAGAGAGGCTAAGGGCGATTTGTACGTCAAGGTCAATCTCGAAGTACCGACCAAGCTGAACCACAAGCAGAAGAAGGCGATCGAGGATATGGGCAAGGTCGTGACCGAAGAGTGCTATCAGAAACGGAATTCCTTTAAGGAAAAATTCAAGGAATTCTTCAACTAGCCGTTGACGCAAAAAAACAGATTAGGATGGATATCCCTCGGGGTAAAGCAAAACCCGGGGGATTCTTTTTTCGAGGAAAACATCATGGAACAAACACAAGATAACAAAACATTTCTCGGAACGGAGCCGATTGGAAAGCTCCTGCTCAGGCTCTCGATACCGACGGTCATCGCGCAGCTGGTCAATATGCTGTACAATATGGTGGACCGCGTCTATATCGGACATATTCCGACCGACGGCAGCTTGGCGTTGACCGGCGTCGGCGTCTGTATGCCGCTGATTCTGATCGTCTCCGCGTTCGCGTCTTTCGTGGCCTCCGGCGGCGCGCCGCGCGCCTCCATCGCGATGGGGAAGGGCAGACACGCGGATGCCGAAAAAATTCTCGGCGGCTGCGTGACGATGCAGCTTGCCATCTCCGCGATTTTGACCGCGGCGCTGCTCCTTTGGAGCGAAGAATTTCTGCTCCTGTTCGGCGCCAGCGAGAATACGATTCCTTACGCGCTCGCGTATATGAACATCTACGCGCTCGGAACGATTTTCGTGCAGCTGACTCTCGGCATGAATGCTTTCATTACGGCACAGGGCTTCGCGCGTGTCAGCATGAAAACCGTATTGATCGGCGCCATTTGCAATATCGTGCTGGATCCTATTCTGATCTTTGGGCTGGGCATGGGCGTGAAGGGTGCGGCACTGGCGACGGTGATTTCACAAGGGATTTCCTGCGTATGGGTTCTGTCCTTTTTGACAGGAAGCAAGACGGTTCTTAAGATCAAAAAAGAAAATTTTCTGACCGGACTGCGCTTCTTGCCGCCTTGTATTGCGCTCGGCATGTCGGCGTTTGTCATGCAGGGCAGTGAAAGCGTCATTTCGCTTTGTTTCAATTCTTCTCTGCTTCAATACGGCGGAGATCTGGCAGTCGGCGCGATGACCATTCTCAGCAGCGTGATGCAGTTCGCGATGCTGCCGCTGCAAGGAATTGCCCAGGGCGCGCAGCCGATCAGCAGCTATAATTTCGGCGCGGGAAACAGGGAACGTGTCAGCCGGACCTTCCGGCTGCTCCTGCGAAGCAGCCTCGTGTATTCTTTCGGCCTGTGGGCGCTGGTGCAGCTGTTTCCGGGCGCGTTCGCGGGGCTGTTCACCAACGACGCGGCGCTGCTGGCCTTTACCGCAAAAGCGCTGCGTGTCTACTGCGGCGCCTTATGTCTGTTCGGTGCGCAGATTGCCTGTCAGATGACTTTTGTATCGACCGGAAACGCGGTCTGTTCAATCATTGTGGCGATTCTCCGCAAGTTCGTCCTGCTTATTCCGCTCATTTATCTGATGCCGCGCCTGATGGCAGATCAGACCATGGCGGTGTATACCGCGGAGCCGATCGCGGACGGTATCGCGGTACTCTGCACCGTAATGATTTTTGCGGTACAGTTCAAAAAAGCCCTGCGCAGGCTAGATGAAGCGCGGACGTAAAAGCTGTCCGATAATTGCGGATTGCTTTTTGCCGCATTTTCCCGTATAATACGGATAGACGATAGCAAAACGAAAGGGCCGAGCGCCCTTTTTGCATGAATAAAAAGAAAAGGAAGAATCAATGTTAACAGTTACAAATGTCAGTATGAACTTCAGCGGGCAGCCGCTGTTTAAGGATGTGGATCTCAAATTCACGCCGGGCAACTGCTACGGCATCATCGGCGCCAACGGCGCGGGCAAATCCACGTTCCTGCGCATCCTTTCGGGCGATCTCGACCCAACCACCGGAGATGTATCCCTCAAGCCGGGCGTGCGGATGTCCGTACTCAAGCAGGACCATTTCGCATTCGATGAATTTACAGTGCTCGATACCGTCATCATGGGCAACCGCCGTCTGTACGATGTGATGAAGGAAAAGGACGCCATCTACATGAAGGAAGATTTCAGCGACGAAGACGGCATGCGCGCCGCGGAGCTGGAATCCGAGTTCGCGGAAATGAACGGCTGGGAGGCAGAGTCCGATGTGAGCCGTCTGATCCAGGGGCTGGGCTTATCTGCGGATATTCTGTATGCGCAGATGGCGAGCCTGACTGCAAAAGAAAAGGTCAAAGTCCTGCTCGCACAGGCACTGTTCGGCAATCCCGGCCTCATCCTGCTCGACGAGCCGACCAACCATCTGGACGTCAAAGCCATCGCCTGGCTGGAGGATTTTATGATGGAATACCCGGGAACGGTGCTGGTCGTTTCGCACGACAGACATTTCCTCAATACGGTCTGCACGAACATCGTTGACGTCGATTACGGCAAAATCAAGATGTACGTCGGCAACTATGAGTTCTGGTACGAATCCAGCCAGCTGGTGCAGCGCATGATCAAGGATCAGAACAAAAAGAACGAAGAAAAGATCAAGGAGCTGCAGGCGTTCATCCAGCGTTTCTCTGCCAACAAGTCCAAGTCCAAGCAGGCAACCTCGCGCCGCAAGCTGCTGGATAAGCTGAGCGTGGAAGAAATGCCGGCGTCCTCACGCCGCTACCCGTTCGTCGGCTTCAAGATGGATCGTGAGCCGGGCAAGGAAATCCTGCAGGTGGAGGGCATCTCCAAGACCATCGACGGCGTGAAGGTGCTCGACAACGTATCTTTCCGCGTCAACAACGGAGATAAGATCGCTTTTGTCGGTGAAAACGAGATCGCGAACACCACGTTGTTCAAGATCATCATGGGCGAATTGGAGCCGGACGAAGGCAGCTATAAATGGGGCGTGACGATCGCGACCTCGTATTTTCCGCTCGACAACTCGGACTTCTTTAACGGCTGCGATCTGAATCTTGTCGAATGGCTCTCACAGTATTCACAGGACACCAGTGAGACCTTCCTGCGCGGCTTCCTCGGCAAGATGCTGTTCTCCGGCGACGAGGTCTACAAACCGGTCAAGGTCCTCTCCGGCGGCGAAAAGGTGCGCTGCATGCTTTCCCGGATGATGCTCTTCGGCTCGAATATGCTCGTGCTTGACCAGCCGACCAACCATTTGGACCTTGAGTCCATCACTGCGGTCAACGAGGGACTGATCGCCTTTAAGGGCGGCATTCTCTTCGCGTCACACGACCACGAATTTATCCAGACCATCGCCAACCGTATCATCGAGATCCAGCCGGACGGCAGCATTGTCGACAAGCTCTGCAGCTACGACGAATACATCGGCGAATAAGCGCGAACCGGCGAGTGGCTGCCGCATTTTTGTCCCAACGGAAACGCGAAACAGCAAATGGCTGCCGCATTTCTTACAGCAAAAACGCGAACCGGCAAATGGCTGCCGCATTTCTTGAAGCAGAAACGCGAAACAGCGAAAAAAGGAATGAAAGCACGTATAGGAGGCTCAGCATCTTCCATGCGTGCTTTTAACTTGCTTCTCCGTTTTTGTTGTTAATTTTTCTTTTTTTTTCACAAAAAACACTGTTTAGGCGCGGAAAAAGGTGGTATACTTTAAGTTGCAAATACAAAAGCACACAGGCAAGTCTGCCAAAAGGCAGGGGCGCAAAGCACAAAAGGTTCGCGGCTTAAGGGGGCTCGAAAGAGCATGGCTGCCGATCATGATATCGACCGCAATACGTTGAAGCGAGCTTTGGCTTGCTTCTTTTGCATTTGTGGAAAAGCGAAGACAAAAGTGTGCAAAACGGAACCGCGGGTTCCTTTGCATACATGCCTGTCATGCATGGCAGGCACTGCGCAAGGTGCTTTTGTCGTGATTTCGAAAATATCGCCCGGCGATATTTCCTGCATAATGAGGAAGGGGAGTGTCGATACGAAAAAAAGAAAAAGCGAATTTTGTCAGAACGTAAAACAAAGCGAAACAAGGAGAAAGAAAATGAAAAAATTATTTGCTATTTTAATGAGCGTGCTCATGATAGCATGCTTCATGCCAACGATGGCGTTCGCGGATGGAACGGTCGCAAAAATTGGCGAAACAACTTATCCAACATTGCAGGCAGCGATTGACGCAGCAGCCACAGCAGGCGAAACAACAACAGTAGAACTTCTTTCAGATACTACAGAAGACATTACAATTTCTGCGGGCAAAGTTACACTTAACCTCAATGGCAAAACACTCACAAATAAAAACAGTGATACCATTACGGTTGCAAACGGTGCAGAGTTAACGATTGAAGGTGCGGGAACTGTTGATAATGTGACACATGCAAACGCGGCTATTTTTAACAACGGTACCGTAGTGTTGAATGGCGGAACATATGACAGAAGCGCAGAAGCCGGCACATCAGCAAGTGCAAGCGGTGAAAACTCGTATTATACAATTGTGAACCATGGAACCATGACGATAAATGAGGCTGCAAAAGTCCAAACAGCAGGTGGAAACACCGAAAAGGGAAAATATTCTTCATTGGTTGAAAATGGATACTCTAACTATACCTCAACAAATTCAAGAATCGGATATGTTGCGGAAACAAATCAAGCAGAACCAGCACTGACTATCAATGGCGGAACATTTTTAGGCGGACTGAATACGATTAAGAATGATGATGGCGCGGAAGTCGTAATTCACAATGGCAATTTTAATAACTACGGCCAAGCAGCTGTACAGAATCATAGTGTCGCGACCATTAACGGCGGCACATTCACTGGAGCTAATGGCACCGAAACTGCTGTCGCAGTTTTCAATTGCGGAGTTTGCAGCAATATCGCTGAAAAAGATCAACATCAGCTGACCATTACCGGTGGTACATTCAATGGAAAGATTATTAAAACTATAGGTACAATTTCCATTACCGGCGGCGAGTTTACGTTTGATCCATCCCAATACGTGAAAGATGGATATCAAGTAAGCCAAAATAATGGAAAATTCACTGTTTCTCGCCCTTACTCCGGCGGTTCCTATGTACCGACCGACAACGTAACCAATCAGTCTGAGAATACCGCAACCGGTACGCCGGCTACGACTACGGCGGACATTAACGCGTCTACAACGACTGCTGCTGACGGAACGAAGACTACCACAGCGACGGTTGATGATCAGACGGCTGACAAGATCGTGGATAAGGCAGCCGCGAACAAATCCGAGCAGATCATCATAGACGCGACGAGCGCGGCAGGCGCAGCTGCAGCGGCAGAAGTCGGAATTCCGGAAAAGACAGTCAAGGAAATCGCCGAAAAAACTGACGCGAACCTCACCATTAAGACCGATGCCGCGAAGGTTCAATTAGACAAAAACGCTGTTGACGCGCTGGCGGCGCAGGCCGGTACAACCGGAACCGTTAAGCTGCTTGTAAAAACCGTTAAGAGCGACGCGGATATCCATCAGGTTGAGCTGAAGCTGGTTACTTCCAACGGTGCAGTAACCGACTTTCATGGCGGCAACGTCACCGTTACAATCAAGCCAAGCGCGGCGCTGAACGCGAAGGAAGTCATCTGCGTTTACATCGACGACAATGGCGTTTACCACAGAGTAGCCGGCATGAAGAACGCGGACGGCACCTATACCTTCACAACCGGACATTTCTCCACATACGCGATTATGAGCGTAGAGGACGCAGAGAAGGTATTTGCGCAGCAAGACGCGAAGGCAGCGGAACAGGCAAAAGAAATCATGCTGCAGGCACGCTCCGCGAAGACCGCGAAGGGTAACATCAAGGTAAATCTGAAAGTCAACGAGGACGCGATCAAGGCAATCGAGGATCTGGGCTACACTGTAAAATATAAATTCTACAGAAGCACGATTAAGAACGCGAAATACGTTGGCAAGTTTGAGACAACTGCCAAGACCTATACCAACACGACAGGCAAGAAGGGTACGAGATACTATTACAAGGCCAGAGTCATGGTATATGACGCGCAGGGCGAATTAGTCGCGAAGACCGCTTTGACCCAGTGCAAATACGCTTGCAGAATCAAATAGTCTACGAAGCAAGACCTTCCGGACAGCGCGCGCGTAAAAGCCCGCGCTCCAAACCGGATGCAGACAAAACAGCATTGTAAACATACGAAAGGGGCTGTCGCTTTAACGAAAAAACGTTAGAGCGCAGCCCTCTTTTTGTGTAGGGGTTGTGGAAATATTGCATAGCGATATTTCCGGAATAACGACAAAAGCACCTTGCAAAGCGGCGCTCATGGGTGAGCGCCATGTTCGCATAGAAATCTCTGATTTGGTTATGCGCACTTTTGCCCTAGCTGTTAGCTTACAAATGTGACGGAATTTTGTTCTGTCTTTTTTACTCTACCAGGAATGATCGCTTGCGATGTTTCCGGAAAGAGGAAAGCACAAAAGAGGAAAGCGCAAGTGAAAGTTCCCATTTTCGCATAGTTTGAGCAAAAAGATGTAATGCATCGCCTGTTTCCTGCGCGTGCCTCAAGGTTTTTTAGGCAAAATAGATGGAATTTCCATCTCGTTTTCAAAAAAATATGACCAAACACAAGGTTTACGAAAATATACTAGCGTTTGCAACAAAAATCAGAGGGAGTGTGCTTGATATTTCATGCGGCATCTGAGCCAAAGCCAACCTCGTTACATCTTTGGGCACTTTTTACCTCAAAAAGCGGCGCGATCGTGAAAGTGAAGGAAACAGTATGGCCTTCCGACGCGCTTCTCGCGTGGCGGAGCTTCATTTTTCGCGCGGATCACGAAAGAATGGCGATGGACAGCTTGACCAGATAGTTGTTATAGCCTTCGGTGGAGAGATCATCGAGGATGACGTCCTCGTAGAAGTAATTGTCAAGCTTCAAATGATGTTCCTTTGCGTAGGCGAGCAGCTTGAGACAGTTCGCGTGAATATTTTCATAGCCATGCGCGTCGTAGAGCACCAAAAAAGTGCCGCCGCCGCTCAGCGAGACCTGTTTACTGTCAACGTCCGCCAGCTCAGAAGGATGCACATAGGTGTAGAATTCAGAGTACTGATAGCCGTCCGCAGTGACAGAATCACGCGGAATCGCGGCGCCGATGGGGTAAGCGCTGTAAAGACCGAGAGATTGACAAAAAGCAAAATGCTTGCCCAAAGCTTCGGCAACCGCGCGCTCATCGTCCGCGCCCTTGTATTCGGTGGTGATGAAATATTCATCCGGCGCTTTTTCGATGATAATCTTGCCAACCGGCGCGCGCAGACCTTCTTCTGTTTCCTGAATCTTTTTGTCGATATAGCCCTTCGCCCAAGTCAAAGCGGCAATGCGTTCGTCGATTGTCGCTTTTTTGGACTCCAAAAGCTGAATCAGAGCCTCCGGCGAGCGATGATCCATGTGCTCCTTGATTTCATGGATGCTCACACCGAGTTCCCGCAGCATGGCGATGATGGCAAAGGTTTCCGGCTGTGAGTAGGAATAGTAGCGATAGCCGTTTTCGCCGATCACATCAGGCTTGAAGATGCCGCACTGGTCATAGTGAAACAGGGTTTGTTTTTTGATTCCGAACAACTTGGCAAATTCTCCGGTCGTAAAATAGGTTTTGTTTTTTTTCATAGTGCCTGCGCCTCCCCCGAGAAAATATTTTAGAATCGCTCTGCGTTAGAATCATTTTATCACATTTTCGCGTTGTTTGACAGCGGCTTTTTGGAAACCGGCGAAGGCGCGCGCCGGCAAAAACAGGGAGAAACTTGCTCTTTGAAGCCCCCCTGTGGTATAATGGTCTTGTCCCATGAACACGAGCAAATGCGAAGTGTGAATGGCTAGACAAACCTTATGCTGAAGTTCACCGGCTGGAGCCGGTTATGAACTTGTCGTATTATGGTCTTGTCCCATGAACACGAGCAGACGCGAAGTGTGAATGGCTAGACAAACCTTATGCTGAAGTTCACCGGCTGGAGCCGGCTATGAACTTGTCGTATCATGGTCTTGTCCCAATACTCGACACTGCCATAAGGCACGAATCAAAGAAGTAAGAGGAACGCATTATGAAATATTTAGAAATCGGAATCGAAACGCGGCGAGAGGGAATTGAATTGATCCTGTCGGCGCTGATGAATCTGGGCATTACAGACGCGGTGGTGGAAGATCCCGCGGACATCGATGACCTGCTCAAAAAAGAAAAAGGCTACGAATGGGATTATATCGATGACAGCGTACTGGAGTTAAGGAACGAGACACCGAAGGTGACCATATATATGAACGACGATGAAGAGGGGCGCGAAAAAGCCGAATCGGTTCGCGCGGCCATGCGCGAGCTCAAGACGCAGGCAGAGGCAGGAGCCTTCGGCGAGCGGCTCGATATCGGCAGCCTGCAAACCGAGATTCGCTGTGAGGACGACAGCGAGTGGAAGGACAACTGGAAGGCATATTTCAAACCCGCAAAGGTCAGCAGATCTATCGTCGTCAAACCGACATGGGAGCCTTACGAACCGAAAGCAGGCGAAAAAATCATTGAAATTGACCCGGGCATGGCTTTCGGCACCGGCACACATGAAACAACCTCTCTGTGCATTCGGCTGATGGAGGACTATCTTGTGCCCGGAGAAAAAGTTTTAGACGTAGGCTGCGGCTCCGGCATTCTTTCTATCGCGGGCGCGCTGCTCGGCGCTTCGGAAGTGCTTGGCGTGGAGATCGACCCGGACGCGGTGGCAATCGCTGGCGAAAACATCGCCCTGAATCATGTAGAGCGAATCGCTTCCGCACAGTACGGAGATTTGACCAAGGGCATTGACTTTCAGGCGGACGTCATCGTAGCGAATCTGATGGCAGATCTGGTCGTGACCCTCAGCAAGGATGTCGCGAGACATCTGCTGCCGGGCGGCAGATATATTTCCTCGGGAATTCTGGTCGAAAAAATGCCGGAGGTTGTTGACGCGATGCGCGCGCTCGGCTTCGCCATCATGGAGGTCAAAGAGGACGGCATGTGGTGCGCGATTGTGGCCAAGCATTAGGCGAGGGATTTAAAAAACAGATAGGAAACACAGAAGAATATGATTAAATTTTTTGTTGAGGAAGAAGCAGTGGCAAGCAGCCGGATTTATTTGGAGGATGCGCAGGACATCAAACATTTGACGCGCGTTCTGCGCGCGAAATGCGGCGACGCGGTCACCGTCTGCGACGGTACCGGATGGGAATATGAAACGGAAATCGAAGAAATCGAAGATGGTTGTGTGACACTGCGCATTGTAGACAGACAGAAGGACGCGACGGAACCGTTGACGCGCGTAACTCTGTTTCAGGGTGTGCCGAAGGCGGCGAAGATGGAAACGGTCATTCAAAAGACTGTCGAACTGGGCGTGGATTGCATTGTGCCGGTTTTTACGGCGCGGACTGTGGTTGTCGAAAAAGGGAATTTTTCAAAAAAAATGACACGCTGGCAAAAAATTGCCGATGAAGCTGTGAAGCAGTGCAAGCGCGGCAAAATTCCACAGGTTGAGCCGCAGCTCGATTTTGATGAAATGTGCGAAAAGCTGGAAGATTATGACCTGATTCTCTGTCCCTACGAAAATGAAACAGGGAGAACCTTAAAGGATTGTCTGCGTGAGGCATGCGGCAGTTTCAGTAAAGATGAATCTAATGAGAAGAATCCCTGCGAAAGACGCGACGTGTCCGGCGCGTCTTTCGCGGACAACATACCGCCGCGAAAGATTGCCCTCATCATCGGGCCGGAGGGCGGCTTTGCCGATGAAGAAATCGCCAAGCTGCGCGCGCTGCCGACACCGGCGCAAATCGTCAGCCTTGGCAAGATTATTCTGCGTACCGAAACCGCGGGCATGGCGGCGCTGGCGATGATCATGTACGAATACGAACTGTAGCGCGGCGCGGCAGTGATGACCGCGTGAAGCCGCGCCGCCGGTCGCGCGCGAATCAATACGCGCGCGCCAAAAAGCCGACGCTCCGCTGCGCTATTTTGCACGCCGCGGAACGTCGGCTGTTTCTTTTGGTTATGCAGGAAATATCGCTTGCGATATTTCCGGAATATTGGCGAAAGTACCTTGCGAAGTGCCTGCCATGCCTGGCAGACATGTGTGTAAAGGAATCGCAGGTTCCGTTTTGCACACTTTTGTCCTTCTAAGCGGCATGCGCGCAGAACTCTTCAGATTATGTTGTGCGCAATCCATGCCTTTGCTTTTCGCGCCGCTGTCCGCTTCACGTTCGTGGGTATGCTGCTCGCATTTTCGCGGTCCGCGTCGCGTGCGTGAGTATGCCGCGTGCATTGCCGGCTCGCTTCACGTTCATGGGGATCGCGGCGACGCAGCCTCGCTTACGCTTCGGCTTTGTCTGCCTCACGTTCTTCCTGTCTAGACTTTACGTGACGCTTGATGGCCGCGAAGGTTTCATCGCTGATATCATGTTCAATCTTGCAGGCATCCTCCGCCGCAGTCTTGGCATCTACGCCGATATAGGTCAGAACCGCGGTAAGTACGGT
>Ga0129311_1001704_pt1 | contig 14964 bp, 12 predicted proteins | sample Go1ome_FD_94435 | JGI IMG/M metagenome (GOLD analysis project Ga0129311, IMG submission 94435) | Western lowland gorrila individual fecal microbial communities from Wisconsin, USA - Go1022B metagenome | ecosystem: Host-associated > Mammals > Digestive system > Large intestine > Fecal | place... | reverse complement strand
TATTCCCCATAAGAGAGCACCTCCGATATGTTTATTTTTGGTCATTTAAACAATATCATTTTTGGTACTCTCTTTCAATATTTTTTCAATCTATTTGTGACATATCTATTTTAAACCTATATGATAAAAACTAATTAGTTTGTTATTTCACTTTTTTAAATACTTATTCATAAAATGAATAAAGGAAGTGAAATAAAATGAGTTCTTTATATTTTGATAATAGCGCAACTACAAGAATTAAGCCAGAAGTGCTTGAGACAATGATGCCATATTTGAAATTGGAATATGGAAATCCATCATCAATGTACACGATAGGTAGAAGTGCAAAAAGAGCAATAGAAAATGCTAGAATAAATGTTGCAAACTTAATAAATGCAAATCCCAATGAAATATATTTTACATCTTGCGGATCAGAAAGTGATAATACAGCTCTAAAAGGGATTGCATATAAAAATAGAGAAAAAGGAAATCATATAATAACCTCTAAAATTGAACATCCTGCAATTTTAAATTCATGCAAAGCCTTGGAAAGAGAAGGGTTTGAAATTACATATTTAAATGTTGACGAAGAAGGATTTGTGGATTTAAATCAACTAGAAACATCAATCAAGAATAATACAATATTGATAAGTATAATGTTTGCTAATAATGAAATAGGAACAATTGAACCAATAAAAAGTATATCAAAAATTGCACACAATAAAGGAATTATATTTCATACAGATGCAGTTCAGGCTTGTGGCAATATTCCAATAGACGTAAAAGAATTAGAGATTGATTTGCTTAGTCTTTCAGGACATAAAATATATGGACCGAAAGGAATAGGGGCTTTATATGTAAAAAATGGAATAGAATTTGAAAGTCTAATAAATGGTGGGCATCAAGAAAAAGGTAAAAGAGCAGGAACAGAAAATGTAGCCGAAATAGTTGGGTTAGGAAAAGCATCTGTCATAGCTAAACAGGGATTAAATACGCATATAAGATATTTATCAAAGCTAAGAGATTATTATGTTTCTGAAATAGAAAGAAGAATTCCTAATATAGTAATAAATGGACCAAGAAATAAGTGGGGATTAGATAATAGTTTAATTGCAAAAAATAAAATTTTAAATCAAAACTATTTACAAAGACTCCCTGGAAATGCAAACTTTTCATTTTTAGATATTGAAGGAAATACATTATTATTAAAATTAGATCAGATGGGTATAAGTGCATCAAGTGCTTCAGCATGCTCATCGGGAAATCCAGAACCATCACATGTATTAACTGCAATAGGAAGAGAAGAGGTAACAGCAAAATCAGCGCTAAGAATAACTTTCGGAGAAGACAATACAATAGATGATGTTAATTACTTAATAAATTGTATAGAAAAAATTATTTTAGAAACAAACCAATAATTATATATAGAAATCAATTGACAAAAAAATATCACTTTGTTAGAATTATATGCAAAAGGAGGAAATTTAAATGACTAAAGAAGAAAATTTTGAAAATAAGATGGATATAGAGATATTATCATTGGAAGAACTACAACAACAAGCAACTCAAGTTAAAGAAAAATTAGAAATTGAAAAAAATTATTTAATACAAAATATTGCTAAAAAAGAAAAATTGAAACAACGAGCAATTGAATTAAAAGGACTAAACAATGGAAATAAAGAAACACAATATCAAATATAGAATAGGAGAAAAGATATGAGTAGCCAAAGAGAAAGTTTATGGGGAAAAATAAAAAAATTTTTTAAGAATCTATTTAAAAAAGAGAAAATCGAAGCTTTGCCAGAGCCAGAGATAGAGACGAAAATAGAACCTAAAGTAGAACAAAATATAGAGCAAACACAAGAAATAATGCAAGTATCTGAGACTGAAACTGAGATAGAGTCAGAAACAAAAACCGAACAACCAATAAATAAAAAATCTAAGGAAGAATATTTAGATTTATATAAAAAAATAAAAGAAAACCAAATTGATATCAATACATTAACAAAAGATGATTTAATAATGTTTATAAAATTTGGAAATGCAGAATTACAATTCTTAGAAAATAGGATTGAAAGTGAAAAAACAGAGATTACTAAGTATAAAAAAGAAATAGTATTTTATCAAAATAATTTGGTAGAAACAGCATAAAATATATAAACAGCACAAATCAACATAAAGTTTAAAAAAAATTGAATAATAAAAAACACTATGATAGAATGAGCAGGGGATGAAATTAGGAGGTTGACAGATGAAAAAAATGTTAGCAACAATACTAGTATTACTTATTATTTTTATGGGCATGCTAATTTATAGAACGAGCGAAAAAGAAGCGGAAATAAAAATAGATGAAATAAATAAAATAGAAAATTATATAAAAAAGATATATGGTTGGAAAGAAGTGTCAAATGAGGCTTTGCCAGAGTTTGATAATATAAATAATGCCGATGAAAAATGGCTTTGGGGAACATTAAGAGAAAATATAGATGATTATGAATTTGACTATGAAAAGATAGAGAGTACTGCGAAAGAAATATTTGGCGAGAATTTTAATAAGGAATATCCTAAAGCAGGAACAGAATTCATATCTTTTGATGAACAAAACGGAAAATATCAAATAAAAGGAATAAATATAGATGCAATAAGTGATTTATTTTTAATAAACAAAATAGAAAAAAATAAAGACGGATATGATGTTGAAATAGTTGAGTATCTAGTAGATTATACAAATTCTGAAACAGGAAAAATAAAAATAAAAAACACAAAGGACGAAGAAATATATGAATTAACAGAAGAAGATGCAACAGAAGGAAACATCAAAAAAGTTGTAAAAGAAAATTTGGACAAGTTTACAAAGAAAATAGTTAAATTAGAAAAAGATAACGATAAAATATTTATAAAAAGTGTTAATTTAAAAAACTAAATATTATTATTTTTAAGCAAAAAATAATAGTATTTAGCTAAAAGAGGAAGGATTGGAAAATATGAAAATAAAAGTAATCGCATCAACAAAAGTAGGATATGAAATGCCAAAAGAAGAAGCATTAAATTTTTCAGGAAAATCAGCAGGTATATGCTATTTGCCAGACACATTAGAAACACTATTTAATGAACCAGAAGAAAAAACAACCAAAAGAGCAAATATGACGTTAAAATCTGGACATCATAGTGTATTTAATCACCCAACATATAATTTAAGTTTAGAAGGAATTCCAAAAATTCTAGCAATGATATTAAATAATGAAAAAATGTATAATACATCAGAAAAATCAGCTAGATATACAAAAATGGAACCATCTGAAGCAGAAAAAGTTTTATATGAGAAATGGATAGAAATTTATAAAAAAGAAATTGCAAAAGCATATCCAAAAATAGATGAAAAAAGAGTTCAAAAATTAGCTCAAGAAAATGCAAGATACTTAATAAGTGTATTTACACCAGCAACAGTAATGGAATACACAGTAAACTTTGGACAATTAAACTACATAGCACATTTCTTTGAAAATTTTATAAATGATGAAACTAAAAACACAGCATTTGATATAAAACTAAAAGAAGTATTTAAAGAATTTTTAGAAGCTATTCCTGACTTACAAGTAGATGGCTTAAATGCAGATATGAAAAAAAGAGGATTATCATTCTTTGCAACAAGAAAAGATAGAAAAGAAGAATTTGGTGAAAATTATTGTACTACATATTTAGCAAGCTTTGCTGAACTTGCACAAGCACAAAGACATAGAACTCTTATCTATGAAATGACATTATTAGAAGAACCTAAATACTATATTCCACCAATAATAAGAGGTACAGAATTAGAAGCTGAATGGCTAAAAGATATAGAATCTTTAAAAGATTACTTCCCACAAGGGATGCTATTACAAATAAATGAAAGAGGAACAGTAGAAAATTTTGTATTAAAGTGTACAGAACGTATATGTGGTGCTGCTCAATTAGAAATAATGGAACAAACATTACATACAATGAAAAAGTATTTAGATGAAACAAAAGAAACAAATGAAGAGGTATATAAATATTTATTACCTTATTCAAAAGGAGCTCGTTGCACATTTCCAGGTTGGAGATGTGAACAACCTTGCGTATTTGGACCAGCTGGAGCTATAAATAGAAAAATCTAAGGAACTTGAGTAATTCGGTGACACTTCCCAGATTGCACATTTTGGGAAGTGTCACCGAATTACATATTTTTTGTGTCAAACAAGAAGGATTTATGTAAAATATGTCGAATAATATAATTATGTATATTATTAAAAAGGAAGAGAGGAAAATTTGTGCGCTATAGTGATGCTATAATAGATGAAGTAAGACAATCAAATGACATTGTAGATGTAATTTCACAATATGTGCATCTAAAAAGAAGTGGTAGAAATTATTTTGGGTTATGCCCATTTCATAATGAAAAATCACCATCATTTTCAGTTTCACCAGATAAGCAAATATTTCATTGCTTTGGGTGTGGAGTAGGTGGAAATGTTTTTTCTTTTCTTAGCAAAATAGAAAATATAAGCTTTATTGAAGCTGTCCAAAACTTAGCTTCAAGAGCAAATATAGCACTTCCAACATTGGAAAATAATGCAGATTCAGCAAAAGAGGAACTAAAAGCAAAGGTATACAAAGTAAATGAATTTGCAGCAGAATTTTACCATCAAAATTTGTATAAGCCAGAAGCAAAACCAGGGCAAGAATATGTTAAAAAGAGAAAATTAAGTAATGAAACACTTAAATCTTATAGAATAGGCTTTTCGGGGAAGTTTGATGAATTATACAAAGCATTAAAACAAGAAGGATTTCAAGAAAAAGAAATATTGGAATCTGGATTAGTTAATAAAAATGAAAATGGTAAATATATAGATAGATATAGAAATAGACTAATGTTCCCAATTTGTGATGTAAGAGGAAGAGTTATAGCGTTTGGTGGAAGAGTATTAGACGATTCAAAACCCAAATACATAAATTCACCAGAAAACGTGGTGTACAGCAAAGGTAGACATTTATTTGGACTAAATGTCGCAAAAAAAGGCGACCTAAAAAAGATACTAATAGTTGAAGGATATATGGATGTTATATCACTTCATCAAAGAGGAATAACAAATGTAGTAGCTGCGCTAGGAACAGCTTTAACGCAAAATCAAGGTTGGTTGTTGAGAAGAAATTCTGAACAAGTAATACTTGGTTTCGATTCAGATGGAGCAGGTCAAACAGCAATTTTAAGATCAATAGAAATTTTACAAAACATGGGATGTGACATGAGAATTCTGCAAATGGAAGGTGCAAAAGACCCAGACGAATACATTATAAAATATGGAAATGCAAGGTTTCAAGCTTTAATGGACAAGGCAATTTCACTTGTAGAATATAAAGTTAAAATACTTAAAAAAGATTTAAATCTAGAAAATACATCAGATAAAATCAAATTTTTAAATGAAATATCTAATCTAATATCAACCGTAGAAAATAACATGGAAAGAGAAGTTTACATTGAAAATATAGCAAAAACATATAATATTTCAAAAGAAGCAATATATGCACAAGTTAACAAACTAAAATATTCGAGTACAAACAATAGTGAAAAAGTATTAGAAAAATCACGAGTTGTACGAAAAATTAAAAGAGAAGAATCAACAGTATCTGAAAAAATAAAGAAAAGAGAAGACACAATTCTTTCACTTCTTTTAGATGAGAATTTTAATGTATATGAAATAATAAAACAAAATGTAAAAGCAGAAGACTTCAAATATGAAATAGATAGAAAAATTGCTATAAAATTGTATGAAGAATTTGAAAAAGGAAATAGTAATATAAATAGCATAATAGATAAGCTTTCAGAAGAAGAACAAAATCATGTAACAGCAATTTTAGCTGAAGATTATGGAATAGAAAACACAGAAAAAGCAATAGATGATGTTCTTAAAAATTATGAAAAAGAAAAATTGAATGAAAGAAAACAGGAAATAATAAAACTAAGAGGCGAAAATTTAAGTAAAGAAGAACAAGAAGATTTGTTAAAAGAACTTAATGAAATAATTTATAAATTGGCTAAGATAAAATAAATGAAAGGAATGAAAAAAATGCCAAATAAGAAAGAAATAGTAGAGGAAGAAGTTAAGAAAACAAAAAAGACAACTGCAAAAAAAGAAGTAGAAAATAAAGAAAAAACTAAAAAACAAATATCTAAAAAGGAAACAAAGAAAAAAGAAGAATTAAAAGAGGAAATAAAGGAAGAAATAAAAAAACATAAAAAAGAAACAGCAAAGCAAATATCAATAAAAGAAGATATTGAAAATAAGAAAGAGAAAAAAGAAGAAAATAATGCAGAAAACAATGAAGAAAAAGGAAAATTAAAAGAAGAAAAAGTAAGTTCAATATTAAAAAAAGCAAAAGAAAAAGGCCAAATTACATATGAAGATTTGGCAAAAGAGTTAGATGATGTTGAACCCGATCAAATAGATGAAGTATTTGATGCTTTTGAAGAAATAGGAATAGATTTATTAAGCGATGATGATTTCGAAGAAGAACCAGATGACGAAGATTTAAAAGAAGTAGAAAATTTAAAATTAGACCAAATCACAGAAACAACTTATGAGGGAATAAATATAGATGACCCTGTAAGAATGTATTTAAGAGAAATAGGAAGAATTCCACTTTTAACTTATGACCAAGAATTAGATTTAGCAAAAAGAATTTTACAAGATGATGAAGAAGCAAGACAAGAACTTGCTGAATCAAACTTAAGACTTGTTGTAAGTATAGCAAAAAAATATGTTGGAAGAGGAATGTTATTATTAGACTTAATACAAGAAGGAAATATGGGGTTAATAAAGGCTGTTGAAAAATTTGATTACACAAAAGGTTTCAAATTCAGTACTTATGCAACATGGTGGATAAGACAAGCAATAACAAGAGCGATTGCTGACCAAGCTAGAACAATAAGAATTCCAGTACACATGGTAGAAACAATAAACAAATTGATAAGAACATCAAGACATTTATTACAACAATTAGGAAGAGAACCAAGTGTTGAAGAAATAGCAGAAGAAATGGAAATGCCAGTAGAAAAAGTTGTAGAAATACAAAAAATAGCGCAAGATCCAGTATCTTTAGAAACACCAATTGGAGAAGAAGACGATAGTCATTTGGGAGATTTCATTCAAGATGACGATAGCCCAGCTCCACATGATTCAGCAGCATACACATTATTAAGAGAGCAATTAGAAGAAATAATGAATACATTAACACCAAGAGAAGCTAAAGTTTTAAAATTAAGATTTGGATTAGAAGATGGAAAAGCAAGAACATTAGAAGAAGTAGGAAAGGAATTCCAAGTAACAAGAGAAAGAATCCGTCAAATAGAAGCAAAAGCATTAAGGAAATTAAGACATCCTTCACGTTCAAAGAAGTTGCGCGATTATATGGGCTAAACAAAAAATTCGGCATTGCCGAATTTTTTTTACACAATAGACATAATAGTGCTTTATAATGTATAATAATTGCAGGAGATGGTAAAATGAATATTTTAGTAGTAGATGATGAACAAAGAATGAGGAAAATTGTAAAAGATTTTCTTGTAGCTAGTGGTTATATTGTACTAGAAGCAGAAGATGGAGAAAAAGCATTAGAAGTTTTTCAAGAAAATAAAAATAAAATAGACTTAATTTTATTAGATGTAATGATGCCTAAGCTTGATGGTTGGTCAGTTTTAAGGCAGATTAGGCAAGAATCAAAAGTGCCAATCATAATGCTAACAGCTAGAGGTGAAGAACAAGATGAACTATTTGGGTTTGAACTTGGAGTAGATGAATATATTTCAAAACCATTTAGCCCTAAGATTCTGGTTGCAAGAGTACAAGCTATTTTAAAAAGAACATCAGCAGAAGAAAATAAAGCAACAGATTATGGAGGAATTGAAATAGATAAAAATGGAAGAGTAGTAAAAATTGAAGGCAAAACAATCGAATTAAGCTTAAGAGAATATGAGCTACTATTATATTTAGTAGAAAATGAAAATATCGCATTATCTAGAGACAAAATTCTAAATAATGTATGGAATTATGATTATTATGGAGATTCCAGAACAATAGATAGTCACATTAAAAAGATAAGGCATAAGCTCGGAAAAAAAGGAAAATATATAAAAACAATGAGAGGAATAGGGTATAAATTTGAGGTTAAATAATATAAAAGAATCATTAAAATCAGTTAGAGTAAAGCTATTTTTAACATTAAGTATAACAGTTTTAGTAATAATATTCTTTTTAATAATACTAAATAATTTTGTTTTAGAAACTTATTACTTATTAACAAAACAAAAAGCTTTAAAAACTGTATATGACCAAATAAATACATTTTATGAAAAAAAAGTATCAGAAGAATATATAGAAAATGAATTAGAACGAATTTCTGTAATGCACAATTTTGATATCTTAATAAGAGGGCAAAACAATGAAAACATATATAATTCAGAGAAAAACTTTTTTATTTTACCAGAAGAAATGAAAGGGACTAAAAGCATAATACAGAAAAATGTGGAAGAAAATCTTGAACAAACTGAAAAATATTCAATTAGGAAAATGACAGATTATAGAAATGGCTTTACATACATAATTCTTTCGGGAAAGTTAAATAATGGATATTTTGTGTATTTAAGGATGCCAGTAACAGCAATACAAGATAGTGTAAAAATTTCTAATAATTTTTTATATTTAATAGCTGGTTTTACAATTCTTATTGGAGCTGTAATTATAATTGTAGTTTCAAGAAAATTTACAGACCCAATATTAGAATTAAACGATATAGCAAAAAAAATGTCAAAACTAGATTTTAGCCAGAAATACAGGGTTACAGATGATGAAGATGAAATAAATACTCTTGGAAAAAGTATAAACATAATGTCAGATAAACTCGAAAAAACAATAAAACAATTAAAACAAACAAATATGGAACTTGAAAAAGATATAGAAGAAAAATCTAAAATAGATGAAATGAGAAAAAGCTTTATATCAGATGTATCACATGAACTAAAAACTCCAATTGCTCTTATTCAAGGCTATAGCGAAGGTTTGATTGAAAATGTAAATACAGATGAAGAAAACAGAAAATTTTATGCAGAAGTAATTCTAGATGAAATAAACAAAATGGATAAGCTTGTTAAACAACTGTTAGAACTTATGAAACTTGAATATGGAAAACGAGAATTTGATAACAAAGAATTCAATATAGTAGAGTTAGAAAATGAAGTAATTAGAAAATCAAAAGTTATGCTTGAAGAAAAAAATATAAAAATAAAATTCAAAGAAAACAAGGAAATAAACGTATTGGCAGATGAATTTTATATTGAACAAATACTTACAAATTATCTTACAAATGCCATAAAAAATGTAAAAGAGGTAAATAATAAAAAGGTAATACAAATTTACAATGAAATAGATAAACAAAAAAATATTGTTAGAATCAAGGTATTTAATACTGGAGAAAACATTAAGGAAGAAGATATGCTAAGAATTTGGAATAGATTCTATAAAGCAGATGAATCAAGAAATAGACAAGATGGTGGAACAGGGATAGGACTTTCAATTGTAAAAGCAATAATGAATAATTATGAGCAGGATTATGGTATTATAAATAAAGAAAATGGAGTTGAGTTTTACTTTGAATTAAAAATTGAAAAGAACAATAGCGGACATTATGATAAATGCAAAAGACAAATATAAATAAAGGACTGCAATGCAGTCCTTTATTAGATTTCTCTATTTAAATTTCCATTCGTAAATTCTTTTCCTTCAAATCTTTCATTATTCTTAACTTTTGATATTATTTCATTTATTTTATCAATATCTTCATGCAAAATATCTATTCTTGCAAAATCTAAATTAAAATCATTTGGCAAAACAGAAAAAGTTTTGCTATTATAAATTGTTGTTACAGTTTGAATATTATCAGGTAAAATCTCAAAGCTCATATTAAGTCTATCTTTTAGATAATAGACATCATCAGCATTTGAACATTTTGCGTCACACTTAGGATAACATTTATTAGTTTTTCCAAGCAAACAATAATTAGTATTAATAACAGGTATTTTACCATAAACAATAAGTTCTTTTTTACAAATATTTCCTAAACTTAAAATAGAAGATTTATCCAATTCTGGACTGACATTATATTTGGAAATACCAAGATTTTTAAGTTCTTTTATAGTGAAATTGTTATAAATATTAAAAGTATAATTTGCAATTAATTCCAAACTAGTATACTTATCTACTAAATCTTTAATTAAAACAAAATTAGAAATATTAGAAAGTACTAAGCCTTTTATTTTATAAGAAGCTATTGCTTTTTCAATATTGTTATAAAAAATATTTCTATAATTTGCCTTAATAATTGTAGGCAAATAAATATATAAATCAAATTTATTGCTCAATAATTCTAAAATTTTACAATACTTTTTACTAGAAAAATATTTTAAAGGAATATATAAATTATCAATATTTTCTAATTTTGAATAATCCAAATTTATACTTAAAATATTTAAAAGTACAGAAATTTTTGGATTTGTTTTTTGGGCAATTGTTACCTTTGGTATTGAAATAGAATTATTGCTTGATTTACGAGAGATTTTTTTTAGTGCATAATCATGAACCATTTCTAAAATATTTCTTCGTAATTCATTTAATAAACTCAATTTTGGAATAAAAACATTTTTATCCAGTTCAACTGTTATTTTATAAAATTCAAAAATAGTATTTCCCGTTTTATTTATTTTTTCAATAACTGTAGCATTATCAAGAGGTTTGTTTTTTGCATCTACAGGTGATTCGTTTAAATAAAAAGTTAAATCTAAATCTTTGTATAAATTTATATCTGTTGAGCTTTTCACTCTAATAGAAATAGGAGAGTCCTTTTTTATTGTAACTTTTGCAGTTAGAGGGATTTTTCTATTTTCTTGTTTTATACTTTCCAAAGCAGATAAATTAAGTTCTCTAGATGACATTTTAAAAACTTTATCACCTAGTTTTATATTTCCTTTCATTCTGCCAATTACAATAGTTTGACCATTTTTACCAATATCAATATTTTCCAATTTTTTAGAATTATCTTTCATCAATTCCGAAATTGTATAAGTTCCATTCTCATTTTCTAAAGAAATTGTATCACCAACTTTAATGCTTTCTTTTAGTTTTAATGTAATATAACCTTTGTTTTTATTGTAATTTTGTACAATTCCAAGAGGTAATCCCATATTATTAGGTTTATCTTTATAAATTAAATTTGTATTAGCATCTTTTTCTAAATGACCAGTAGAAGATAGTCCACGATTGAATACTTGGAGTAAATCTTTTTTATCATTATCATCTATTACAAAATTATTTCCAGAAAGAGCTAAGTCTATGTATTTTCTATAAATTTTTGTAACGATTGCAACATATTCAGGGGTTTTCATTCTACCTTCAATTTTAAAAGAAGTTACACCAGCATCAATTAGAAATGGAATAAATTCTAACCCACATAAATCTTTTGGGGAAATAATATATCCATTATCAATTTTAGAACCTTCTTTATCTATAAGAGTATAAGGAAGTCTGCATGGTTGAGCGCATTTGCCACGATTACCAGATCTGCCACCTATCATGCTAGAAAACAAACATTGACCAGAATAACATATACACAACGCGCCATGAATAAAACATTCTATTTCAACATTAGAATTTTTACAAATATATTCAATTTCTTGTGCTGATAATTCTCTTGCTAAAACAACGCGTTTAAAGCCTAATTCTTGTAGTTTTAGAACTCCTTGTAAATTATGAACAGACATCTGTGTACTTGCGTGTATTGCTAAATCTGGAAAATCATTAATAAGTTTTAAACCTAATCCTAAATCTTGAACAATAATTGCGTCAATACCAAATTCATAAGCTTTTTTAGCAAGATTGTAAGCATCTTCAAATTCTTCATCTTTAATTAAAGTATTTAATGTAAGATTTGTGCGAACTCCTCTTAATTTAGCATATTCGATAGCTTGAGATAAATTTTCTAAATTAAAATTAGAAGCAGAAGCTCTAGCACTAAAACTTGTAGCGCCAAAATAAACACAATCCGCGCCATTTTGTACGGCGGCTTTTAAACACTCAAAATCTCCAACAGGAGAAAGTAATTCTACCATAAAACACTCCTTCAAATAAAATTACAATAATTTTACTAAATTATAACATATATTTTAGTAAATGCCAATATTTACATAAATAACTTTGATGAATACTTGACTTTTTTATAAAATATACATAGAATATAAGCACATAAGTGTTGGGTTCAAACAAGACTTGCTTGAAGGAGGCATGTAGTATGAAATTGTTTGAAGTTTTTGGAAGATTTGCTAATCCAAACAGATACAAAGACGAGCAGAAGCGCAAAGCAGAAGAAGCTAAAAAAGCCCAAGAACAGGAAGATGCTATGCGTAGGGCTGCTGAAGAAGCCGAACTCAAGAGAAAGGAGCAGGAACAGCAGAAAAAATAATTTGACCAAAAACTCTAAAAGAGCAGTATTTACTGCTCTTTTAGTATGGACAAATGCACAAAAATATGGTAAAATATTATTGTGATTTTTAGGAAAAAAGAAAGTGGACTAAAAAATGACACTTCAAAAATTCGGAGATAAAAAAGAAGGAATAAAAGATGGATGTAAAAGATTTTTATTATGATTTACCAGAGGAATTGATTGCTCAAACACCAATTGAAAAAAGAGATGAATCAAGATTAATGGTATTAAATAGAAGAGAACAAACAATAGAACATAAAACATTTAAAGATATAATTGAATATCTAAAACCTGGAGATGTACTTGTTAGAAACAACACCAAAGTAATTCCAGCAAGACTTTATGGTAAAAAAGAAACAGGAGCGAATGTTGAATTCTTATTATTAAACAATATAGAAGGAGACATTTGGGAAAGTATAGTAAGACCAGGAAATAAACTTCATATTGGAACAAAAGTAATTTTCGGTGATGGATTACTCCAAGCAGAAGTTTTAGATATAATGGAAGGTGGAACAAGAAAAGTAAAATTTACATATAGTGGGATTTTTAACGAAATACTTGATAAAATAGGCTTAATGCCACTTCCACCTTATATACATGAAGAACTAAAACAAAGAGATAGATATCAAACAGTATATGCTAAATACAATGGTTCAGCAGCTGCTCCAACAGCTGGATTACACTTTACGCCTGAATTATTTGAAAAACTTAAAACAAAAGGGATAGAAATAGCAAATGTAACATTACATGTAGGAATTGGAACATTTAGACCAGTAAAAGTTGAAAAAGTAGAAGAACACCACATGCATTCAGAACATTTTTATATTAAACAAGAAGATGTAGATATAATAAATAAAGCAAAGCGAGAAGGAAGAAGAGTAATTGCTGTAGGAACAACATCTTGTAGGGTTTTGGAAACAGTAGCAGATGAAAATGGTTTGGTAAAAGCAACAGAAGGAGATACACAAATATTTATTTATCCAGGATATAAATTTAAAATTTTAGATGGTTTAATTACAAATTTCCATTTACCAGAATCTACGCTTTTAATGCTTGTATCATCATTAGCAGGAAGAGACTTTATAATGAGTGCTTACAACGAAGCTGTAAAAGAAAGATATCGATTCTTCAGTTTTGGAGATGCAATGTTTATAAGTTAATTTTATTCTATGAAGTTGAGGGGAATAAATAATGAATAAAGAAACTAAAGAGCAAATAAAAAAATTAAAAAAAGAAAAGAAATATGATGAGATTTATTTTAAATATGGCTCAAAAGAATATGTAAAAAATACACCCAGAAAAATAAAAAAACAAGAAATAAAAAAACTATTTTCAGAAGGAAAATATATTGACATTTATAATAAATATGGTGAAGAACAATATAATAAAATCCTATTAAGGGCAATGTATAAAGAAATAAAGGAAAACGCAAATACATTAAAAGCTGTTTTATGGAGAATTAAGGAAAATATAATTGCGGGCGCTAAAAATACTGCTATAATTGCAACAGGTGTATTAACATTGGGGCCACCTACTGTGGCTGTTGTGGGGGCAGAGTTTGTAAAAGAAGAAAAAAATAAAAATAGCGTAATATATGAAGAAGATATACAAAAATATAACGAAAAAATTAAGCAATATGCTAAAGAAGTAAATGCAATGAACCTTGATGATATACAAATATACATGAAGGTTATGGATGATATGTGGGGAAGTATACAAGGATATGGAACACCACAAAAAAATATAATGGGGTTTCCAGAACTAGATTTAGCAACAGAAGATGGATATGGAGTATGTAGAAATATGGCAAACGATGTTGCTAAGAAGCTAAATGCAATTAATCCAAATTATAATGCAAGAACAATGGTAGTACAAATGGATGACAATGGAAAATATACAATAGCCAATATCGAAAGAAATTTTGTGTCCAACATTCAAAATAATGAACAAAGTGAAGAAAATCAAGAAGAACAAAATAAAATAATAAAGTTAGAAGATTTTACAGGAAATCACTTAGTTACAATATTAGATAGTACAGAAGACAATTTAATTATTGTTTTAGACCCAACAAATCCAGGAATAGGCATTTATAAAGATGGGGAAATTACTATGCTTAATTCATATAAAGAAGGTGAAAAAATATTTGAGGCAAAAGAATATGTTTCATCATTTATTACGAAAGGTGGAATGGAAAATATCACAGATGTAATAAAAGATTATGTTAAAAGTTTTGAAAAGAGCAATTTAACAAACAAACAAATAGAAGAAAAATATGGAATAGAAGCACAAAATAATAGCTTAAATTATGTTAGGCAAAAGAAAAATACAGCAAGAGCTGAATTTTTAAAATCAATTGAAGTAAAAGATGATAAAGAAAAAAGCAACAATGAAGTTCAAAAAAAACATGAAGAAAATAATAAAAATATTTCACAAGAGGAG
>Ga0129311_1001703_pt1 | contig 14965 bp, 16 predicted proteins | sample Go1ome_FD_94435 | JGI IMG/M metagenome (GOLD analysis project Ga0129311, IMG submission 94435) | Western lowland gorrila individual fecal microbial communities from Wisconsin, USA - Go1022B metagenome | ecosystem: Host-associated > Mammals > Digestive system > Large intestine > Fecal | place... | reverse complement strand
CTTCTCAATCGTATCCGCAAGGCGTTCATTCTCCGCAGTTCGTCGGCCCAGCCTACCGGAAGCCCATCTGTGGTAGGCCGAGCGTGCCACATGGAGCGACTCACAGGCCAGTTCGATTGGATACCCCTTTTCTTCGTGTGCTTCCCGGATTGCAGCATAGATATGGCGCTGTTTCACTTCCGAAAGGCATCTCTCCTCTCGATCTCGTCCAATTTTTTTAGCAGGTCACGCTCCATTTCCGCCAGATACAGCTTGTGCTTGAGCTGCTCGATCTCGATCTGAGCCTTCTCCAGCTCGGTCCGGGGGGCCTGATCCTTCTTGCGCTTTCCGCGCCGGTCCTCCAGACCGGATTCGCCCATCTCCTCAAACCGCAGCGTCCATGTGCGTACCTGCTGGTAGCTTACTTTATACTTCAAGGCCATCTCACCATAGTTTTTTCCACTGGCCAGACAGTCCTTGACGATCTGAACACGTTCTTCCTGCGTGGTGTCTCGCCCTTGCCTCATGTAACTTCTGCCTCCTGAATTCCTTCTGGAGTTAAAATCTCCATGGGCATTATACACCTTTATCCACTTTTGGAGGCTCCTTGTGCTGCGAATACAATATTTTTGGCAGATACTAAGTATACTATCTTTTCCAAACAAGTACTCCTTTACCGCAGCTTCTTTGACTTCCGGAGGATAGCAACGGTTCCTTTTTGATTGAACAAATGCATTTGACCCTTCCGCTCTATATAGAGCTATCCATAGTTCAATTGTTGATATGACTACTGATAATTTCGCCGCTGCAGATTTAAGCCCCATCTCACCCCGAAGGTATGCCTCTACGATTTGAGCCTTTTCTTCTGGACTGGCTTTTGTTTTCCGTGGCATAATAATGCTCCCCTTGATTTTCAGCAAATTTGTTTTTTCACTGTTTCATCAAAGGGGAGCATATCAAAACGTTACACTTATTTGTTGTAAATAAGTTCACTACACACAATTTCTCTCGCCCTTGCTTGTATCTCGTTCATTCTTCCAATCCACAACATCGGGTTTTCTGCTTTGAGTTGTTCGGTCACACCCTCCTTATCAGCCATTTGTTCGACCAATCGGAACATCATTTCCGTTGCCTGCTCGTCAATATCAGCAAGATAACAGTTCAATTTTCCGCTTGTGAGAAGCGTGGTGTAAACTGTCCGTTTATGTTCCTGTAAATAGCGTTTGTGTCGCTGTCCCCATAAGCCGATAGGCTTGTATTCTTTTTCGAGTGGTAAAGCAAGACAAGGAATATAATAATCTCCTTGTAGTTCATACCAAAGACCATTACTTTCACCATAAATGTACTTATCCATTAAAAAATCCTCCGTTATAATATATTCGCACATACATCACATTTCCCCGATTGCCACATTCTGTTATATCTTGTTATGAGATTTTCTTTCCCTTGATTTTGCCCTTATAAGCAGGCAGGGAAAGAGTAAACTTGTGTGAAATCATATAAAGGGATACGGCGAACACATTGCGATAAATCCTTTATTTTCAAGGCTTTTGGAGGATTTTATTAACGCCCTATGAGTGGCGGTAACCACTTATAAAATCATAGTTTTCAAATTCCAGTTTATAGGGCAGTCCTGCTTTAGGACTGCCCTCGTTGCACAGGCAGGAGTTGTGTGAAAGGGTAAATGAAATTGGGAATCAGCCCATATCAGCACAAAAGGGACGAACTATGTGCCTCCTTTACAAACCGCTGCGGGGATGTTATACTAAAAATTACAGTATAATCGATGATTCTGTGCCTGTGCACAGAGCGGTTGAGATAGAGAAGACGGAGGGAACATCCCTGTGGAGTTGAAGGACAAGCTGCAAAAGGTCTGCGAGGCATTCCGCATCGAGGGTAAATTCGTAGGCTATGAGCAGATCAAGGCCGGCAATGTGAACTGGACCTATAAGGTCACCTACCGCCGCGCCGGCGGCCAGGCGAAGCAATACATCGTACAGCGCGTGAATACTTACGCGTTCCGCAAGCCGGAGCAGCTCATGCACAATGCCGACCTGGTAACGGAGCACATCCGGGCCAAAAAGCAGGGGCAGACTGCTCTCCACTACCACCACACCCAGGAGCGCAAGACATTCATTTACGACGAGGAGAACTGCTTCTGGCGCCTGTGCAACTTTATCCCCTCCATCACATACAGCGAGACCCTGGACGAAAAGATCCTGCGGCAGACCGGCGCCGCCTTCGGCGAGTTCCAGATGCTGCTGTCGGATTTCCCGGCCACGGAGCTGTACGAGACCATCCCCAACTTCCACAATACGCCCAAGCGGCTGGAGACCTTGTTTGCCGACGCGGAGAAGACCCCTGCGGCCGGGCGTCGGAGGTCCGGGAGGAACTTGCCTATATCGCCTCTGTGCGGGAGGAGGCCGAGCAGCTGACCCGTATGCATGAGCAGGGCCGCCTGCCCATCCGGGTCACCCACAACGACACAAAAATCAACAACGTCCTCTTTGACGAAAACACCCACGAGGCCCTGGCCATCGTGGACCTGGATACGGTCATGCCAGGCTTGGTGGGCCACGATTTCGGCGACGGCATCCGCTTTGCCACCAATTTTGTGACGGAGGACTGTCCCGACTGGCAGCGGGCCGGCTGCGATTTGGAGAAATTCCGCCAGTTCACAGAAGGTTTTTTGTCCCAGGTGTCTGGGATGCTGACCATTGAGGAGCGCCGCTCCCTGGCGCTGAGCGTGTTCTCCATTACAGTGGAGCTGGCCAGCCGCTTCCTGGACGATTACCTGGTGGGGGACCTGTATTTCAACATCCACTACCCGGACCACAACCTGGTGCGGACCCGGTGCCAGCTGGCCATGGCCAAGGATGTGCACCGGAAGCTGCCTCAGATGCAGGCCATCATAGATGCCTGCCGGTAAAACAGAATGAAAAAACGCTCCCGGCGGATGGTGCGCCGGGAGCGTTTTTTCAGGTCAGACCCAGGCCGTAGACGCGGTTGGCGTTTTGGAAAAACACCTGTTCCCAGTATTTTTCCGGCACCAGGGCCTGGATAAAGCTAATATATTCCCCCAGGTTCACGATGGGCCAGTCAGTGCCGAACATCAGGTCATCCCACCGCCCGATGGCGGTGAGCCACGTTTTCAGCAGGGAGACATAGCCCGCCTGTTCCCGGAAGTAGGTCTCCAGGTCCACCCGGCCCTCCAGAAGGCCGGACAGATCCGCGGCCACGTTTGGGTTTTTCTCCACCACGGCGGCCGCCGCGTCCAGGAAGGGGTTGCCGAAGTGGCACATGACAAAGCGGGTGTCCGGGTGGTCGGCGGCCACCTCATCCAGCACCAGAGGGTGGCAGTATTTCAGATGTGCCCGGGGACCGGCGGAAAGACCCATGTGGACGGCCACGGGTTTGTCATACCGGGCGGCCAGGGCGTAGATGGGCTCATACAGGGGGTCCGTCAGCCAGATGTGATTGTAGCCGGGATACAGCTTCACGCCGCAGCAGGCGTCCCGTTTCAGATTTTCCTCCGCCAGTTGGGCAAGGTCGCCCGGGGCGGCGGTGCCGTCAGCCGGCAGCAGGGAGCTGTCCAGACCGATGCAGTAGTGGAACAGGTCAGTTGGATAATTGTGATAGGCGGGGTCCATGCTGCGGTTTCCCATGACCACGCCGTGGACGATGTTCAGCGCGCCGTAGACCTGCCGCAGATGGTCCGTGCTGTTGTGGTGGCCCGCGGCTGTGGCCATGGCCTCAATCTTGGGACTGTCAGCGGGAAACAGGTGCAGGTGGGCGTCAATGATCTTCATAAGGCATCTCCTTCGAAACAGTCAGGCGGCAAGCCGCCTTCTTCTGTATTATAGCAGGCTTTCACATGGGTGGGAAGTGGAGTGTTTTGAAACATGCATCCCGCGATATGCTGAAATAATACAATGCCTGCCGCGTCAGCGGCAGGCATCCGGTCAGCTTTTGGGAAACGCCAGCCCTTCCTGGAAGCCGTCGGCACCGGCGCAGAAAATGTCCCCTGCCGCCGGCCGGTCCTCGCAGATATACAGGTTGGCCTGGACGCCTTGGGAACGGCCGGGATAGTTGGTGACGGTGTAGGTATAGCGGGTCACCTGTTTGCCGCAGCAGGCGGACAGGTCAAAGCCTTGGCTCTTTTGCAGGCCGTTGTATGTGAGGTAAGGCTCCTCCAGCGTTTCGGGCAGCAGGAATTGCAGCGTCTCCAAAGGCTCCGGCTCCACTTCCCAGCCAAAGGAACACAGGTAGGTCACCCGGTCGGCGTTGGTGAGCAGCTGGGGCGCGGCGGCAGGCTCCGGCGTCTGGCGCCGGGCGAACAGGCAGATGAGCGCGGCCATGACGAGGCCAAGGGCAACGACAACGAGTACGGCCCGTTTTTTGGAAAGCCGGGCGGTCCAAATGAGCATATCCATCCCTCCTGCAAATTCCTATTCATTTTTGGACGGGAATATGATAGGATAAGCAGCGAAATCATGAAAGGGGGGCCTGCCATGGCTCTGCAGCGGCTGGACAAGATCATAGCCTCCACTGGACGGTGGTCCCGGCGGGAGGTAAAAAACCTGATCCGCCAGGGTCGGGTACTGGTGGACGGCGTCCCCGCCCGGTTGGCGGAGGACAAGGCGGACCCGGAAACAGCGGACATCGCGGTGAATGGGGAATCCATCACCTACCGCCGCTATACCTGGGTGATGCTGAACAAGCCCACCGGCTACCTCTCCGCCACGGAGGACGGTCGTGGGCCCACGGTGCTGGACCTTCTGCCGCCGGAGCTTCGGAAACAGAAGCTGTTTCCGGTGGGGCGGCTGGATAAGGACACGGAGGGGTTGCTGCTTTTGACCAACGAGGGTGGCCTCGCCCATGAGCTGCTGTCCCCCCGGCACCATGTGGATAAGGTCTATTACGCCCGGACGGCGGGGCGGCTGACAGAGGAGGACTGCCGGGCCTTTGCATCCGGTATGACTTTGGATGACGGCCTGGCCTGTCTTCCGGCCGGACTGGAGATCCTCTCCGCCGGGGAGGAGAGCGAGGCCTATGTCACGCTGCGGGAGGGAAAATTTCACCAGGTGAAGCGGATGCTGGCCCAGCGGGGAAAGCCGGTGGTGTATCTGGAGCGGGTCCGCATGGGCAATCTGCCATTGGACCCGGCACTTGCCAGGGGAGAATACCGTTTTTTAACGGCAGAAGAGGTGGGAAATTTACAAAAACCACAATAAGCGCCTGATGAACCTCAAATGTTCAACAAAAAGCAAACGATTTTTTTGTCGAAAAGAGAAAAAACATCTTGCGTTTCGTCAAATTTGCCGATATAATGTAGATATTGACAAAATGCACAAAGACTCCCGTGTGATTTTAGGTGAGGAGGGCAACCATGTCTGGAAGAATTTTTCAAAATGTGGTTTTGCAGTTAAAGGAGAACACGGACCGTACTGTGGGCGTGATCGACGCGGAGGGTATCGTCATTGCTTGCAGCGAATTGTCCATGATCGGCCAGCGGTGGGCGGAGCATGTGCCCGTGGTGAATAACGCCGCCGGCTCCATGGTCACATCTGATGGAAAGACGTTCAAGGCGCTCAACGGCTGGGGCAATCAGTTCGATTATGCCGCGTTCGCCTTTGGAGATAACGAGATCAGCAAAACGGTCTGTTCCATGGCTACTGTTGCCCTGAATGCTGCCAAGTCCTATTATGAGGAGAAGCATGACCGCGGCTCCTTCGTCAAGGACATCATCTCCGACAATATCATGCTAGGAGATATTTATATGCGGGCCAAGGAGCTGCGGGTCACGGCGGATGTGCCCCGGGGCGTGTTCGTGGTCCGCTCCCTGAAGAAGGGGGAGTCCGTCCCCACGGACGTTATCCAGTCCCTGTTCCCCGACCGGCAGAACGACTTCGTCCTCAGCGTGGGCGAGGGCGATGTGGTCCTCGTCCGCCAGATGGCGGAGGGCGCCGGCATCAAGGAACTGAACAAGATCGCCTCCTCCATTGAGGAGACCCTCCGCTCCGGCAGCGAGTCCACCGTGGTGGTGGGCATCGGTACCGTGGCCACCCATCTGCGGGACCTGGCCAAGAGCTATAAAGAAGCCAACATCGCCATTGAGGTGGGCAAGGTCTTCGACACGGAGAAGTATGTTATCAACTATGAGAATCTGGGCATTGGGCGCCTCATCTATCAGCTGCCCACCACGCTGTGTGAGATGTTCCTTCAGGAGGTCTTCAAGAAAAATCCCATCGACGCCCTGGACAAGGAGACCCTGTTCACCATTCATAAGTTCTTTGAGAACAATTTGAACGTCTCTGAGACGGCGAGAAAGCTCTTTGTCCACCGCAACACCCTGGTGTATCGGCTGGAGAAGATCAAGAAGCTCACCGGCCTGGACCTGCGGGAGTTTGACGACGCCATTACCTTCAAGGTGGCCCTCATGGTCAAGAAGTATCTGACCAGCCGGGGCATCGACTCCTGAACTGTATCATAAAAATGCCGCCCCGGCTGGATCTCCAGTCGGGGCGTTTTTTGACTTGGCGTTTTCCCGCCTGATGTGCGCCTGAAGCGAAAATAGTTTTAAATAATTATACATAGATATTGCACAGCAGCAAAAAACCGTATATAATGTAACTTATTCAAGAATTATGTCGACCTGCCCGCGGCGTGGGGAAACCTCTGTGGGAGCGGGCCGTCTGAACTGATATCAAGACCTGCGAGGTGCCCAAATGATACGATTAAAAGATGTGGAGATGGAGTACGACAACGGGACCAAGGCCATTCGGGGGATCTCCCTCACCATTGAGGACGGAGAGTTCATCTTTCTGGTGGGTCCCTCCGGCTCCGGCAAATCCACCATCATCAAGCTGCTGACCGGCGAGGTGGAGCCCTGCGCCGGCCGCATCATGATCAACGGCTTTTCCGTCAGCAATATTTCCGACAGGCAGATCCCTTTGATGCGCCGGACCCTGGGCGTCATTTTTCAGGACTTCCGCCTTATTGAGAAAAAGACTGTGTATGACAATCTGGCGTTTGTTATGCGAGCTGTGGGTGCCAGCCCCAAGCAGATCCGGGAGCGCATCCCCTACGTATTGAACCTGGTGGGCCTGGAGAATAAGGCCAGCAGCTATCCAACGGAGCTCTCCGGCGGCGAACAGCAGCGGGTGGCCATTGCCCGGGCCCTGGTGAACAATCCGGACACCATCATCGCCGACGAGCCCACTGGCAACCTGGACCCGGAGCGGTCTTTGGAGCTGATGGGACTTTTGGTGAAGATCAATGAACTGGGTACCACCGTCGTGGTGGTGACTCATGAAAAGGACCTGGTGGATCATTTCGGCAAACGGGTCATCACCATCGACTCCGGCCACGTCATCAACGACAGTGTGGGCGGCTATGTGGGAGGACATATCCATGGCTAAGCACGATTTCCAATACTTTGCCCATGAGGGCCTTTCCAACATGTTCAGCCATGGCTTCATGTCCTTCGCAGCCATCGGTATCACGGTGGCGTGCCTGCTCATCATGGGCACCTTTACCCTGGTGGCGGTGAACGCCAACCAGCTGCTGCGGGACCTGGAGCAGGAAAACGAGATCCTGGCTTACGTGGATGACAGCTATGATGAGACCCAGGCCAGGGCTCTGCAAAAAAAGCTCCAGAGCATCCCCAACGTAGCCTCCGCCACCTTCATCAGCAAGCAGGAGGCCATGGAGGAGTTCAAGGCACAGTACCCGGACGAGGCTCTGTTTCAGGACCTGGACCCGGAGATCCTCCGGGACCGCTACGCCATCAAGATCGCGGACCTGCGGCAGCAAAAGCAGACTGTGGAGCAGGTGAAGGCGGTGGAGGGCGTTGCCAAGGTCAACGCCTATGAGGAGATCGCCGGCGGCTTTATCACCGTGCGGAACGTAGCCACCGTGGTGTGTGTGGCCCTCATCGCCATTTTGTTCGTGGTGTCCGTGTTCATTATCTCCAACACCATCAAGCTCACCACCTTTGACCGGAGGGAGGAGATCGCCATCATGCGTATGGTGGGTGCCACCAACGGCTTTATCCGCTGGCCCTTTGTGTATGAGGGGTTCCTGTTCGGTATTCTGGGTGCGGCGGTGGCGTTCCTGCTCCAGTGGGGACTGTACGAGGCCGTGGCCCAGGGGGTTGCCAATAATGATACCCTACAGCTGATCAGCATCATTCCCTTTACGGAGATGTGGGTGCCGGTGGCTGTCTCCTTCGCGGCGGCGGGCATTATCATCGGTGTGGGCGGCAGCTTGTCCGCCATCCGCAAGTTCCTGCAGGTGTGACGGGAGAAAGGGAGGTCCACGTGAAGACCATGAAAAAGATCGCTCGTCTCCTGACGGCGTTTCTGCTGGCCCTGACATTGACGGCGGCGGAGCTGTCCCCGGCCCTGGCCGTGAGCCAGGCGGACATCGACGCGCTGAAAAACGATGCCGCCGGCCTCACCAGCCAACGAAAGGAGCTGGAGAGCAAGCTCAGCGCCCTGAAGGACGACAAGAGCCAGGCCATGGCCAAAAAGAAGCTGTTGGACGAAAAGGTCGCCAACACCGCGGCCCAGATCAAAAATGTGGAGGCTCAGATCGCCGACTATACCGCCCTCATCGCCCAGACGGAGGCGGAGCTGCTGGACGCCCAGCAGCGGGAGGAGGCCCAGTACGAGCTGTTCTGCTCCCGGGTCCGGGCCATGGAGGAGCGGGGCAAGGTGTCCTATTGGTCCGTGCTGTTCAAGGCGGGGAGTTTCACCGATCTGCTGGGCCGGCTGGACATTATCAATGAGATCATGGACGCGGACCAGGCGGTCATCGACCAGCTGCAAGCCCTGCAGGTGGAGATCGAGGAGAAGAAGACCTCTTTGGAGGCCAGTAAGGCGGAATCTGAGGCGGCCAAGGCGGACCTGGTGGTCAAGAAGGCGGAGCTGGACAGCCAGCGCCAGGAGGCCAACGCCCTTATCCAGTCGTTGGCTGCCAATGAGAATGAGACAGAGGCGGCCATTGACGGCCTCGAGGAGGAAGAAGCTGCCATCCAGGCCATGATCATCAAAAAATCCAAGGAGCTGGCGGCCCAGCAGGCGGCGCAGAGCGGAAACCAAACGGCTTCCAACGCGGCTCTGGGCGGCTATATCTGGCCGGTGAGCAGCCATTACATCACGTCCACCTTCGGCGGCCGGGCGTCCCCCGGCGGCATCGGCTCCACCAACCACAAGGGCATCGACATCGGCCGGGTGGGCTATACCACGGAGATCCATGCCGCCAAGGCGGGCACGGTCATCGTATCCCAGTACTCCAGCTCCTACGGCAACTACGTGGTGGTGAGCCACGGCAGCGGAAATACCACCCTGTACGCCCATATGAGCAGCCGGAAGGTCAGTGCTGGAGATTATGTAAATCAAGGGGACGTTTTGGGTATCACCGGCTCCACCGGCAACTCCACAGGCCCCCATCTCCATTTTGAGATCTCGGAAAACGGCGTCCGCATCAATCCCCTGACTTATCTGACCGGCTATACATTGGCCGGATAAGCGACATAAAACCGCCTCCCGCTCCATACCATGGAGCGGGAGGCGGTTTTGCGATGATGGGAATGTTATTGTGGAAAAGCCCGGAGGCGGGCAAACGGGAAAAGCGGATGGCGCTGACGGAGCGCAGCGTGCTGCATATGCGCTTTGCCTGCGTGGAGGTGGTCCGTGGGCCGAAAACGCCGTCGGCGGTGCTGCGCCGGCGGGCGGCGTCCGCGGCGAAAAAACTGCACCGGGCAGGCGTGACCCGGGCGGTGCTGCCGCCGGATTTCCCCTTTTCGGCGGAGCTGGAAAAATACGGCGTGCGCCCGGTCTCCACCCTGCCGCTGCGCCGGGCCCTGGCGGCGGAGACCGTGGGCTGGCGCCTGGAGCGGCTGGGCTTGACTGCCGGCGCCCGGGTGGCGGTGGTGGGAGAGCAGCTGACGGGAGAACTGGTGCGGACGGTGACGGAGCTTTGCCTGCGCTGCCGCTACGTGCTGCTGGACCTGCCCTACGGCGGCGAGGAATTGAGCCGCCAACTGCGGCGGGAATACGGCGTGTCGCTGCTGCTGGGTCCGTCCAAGGAACAGCTGGAGGGGGCGGAGGCCCTGGTGCTGTTCGGGGAGCGGCAGGACCTGAGCAGGAAAAATCCTGTGGTGCTGGCACTGTATGAAGGGGGCGGAGACGCTTTGCCGCCGCTGGTGCTGCCGCCGGCCATGGAGGAGCGGCTCCCTACCGGCTGCGACCGTCCGCAGCTGCTTTCCGCCCTGCGGGAGGCGGGGACCCTGCGGCCGGGACAAATCAGCCTTGGAACGTCAAAGGGGTAAAAAGCGGGAAAGCAGGCGTATTTTCGGCGAAATCCTGTCCTGACACATGGGGTTTTGCTTGACATTCCATTTGCCAACCTCTATAATATTACCCTGGTATATTCAGGGGCGGAAAAGTCCGCCCCTATCAAAAGATAGGAAAGGACAATGCGCACATGGAAAAAGAATACAAAATGAGTGCAGCCCGCGCCCAGGAACTGCAGGAAGAACTGAACTATTTGAAGACCACCCGCTCCGACGAGGTGGCCGAGCAGATCAAGGTGGCCCGGGGCTTCGGCGACCTGTCTGAGAACAGCGAGTATGACGAGGCCAAAAACGAGCAGGGCAAGCTGTACTCCCGCATTGCCGAGCTGGAGGAGATTTTGCAGCACGTGGTCATCGTGGACGAGAGCAACGCTCCCACCAACGTGGTCACCATCGGCTGCAAGGTGACAGTGGTGGACGCCAGCGGCAAGGAGCTGCCCGCCTACAAGATCGTGGGTTCTCAGGAGGCTGACCCCATGCACGGCATCATTTCCGAGGAGTCCCCCTTCGGCAAGGCTCTCGTTGGCGCCAAGGAAGGGGACACCGTTACGGTGGAGGCTCCCCGGGGCGCCATCAACTACACGGTGCGCAAGATCGAGCGGTAAGGAGAAGAACATGGCTGAACAAAAGACGAACCAGCAGCCGGAGCAGGACCTGAGCCAGCAGACGAAGGTCCGCCGGGAGAAGCTGGCCGCCCTCCAGGCGGAGGGACAGGACCCCTTCCGGGAGACCCGGTTCGACTGGGACGCGACCTCCCAGCAGATCAAGGACAACTTTGACGCCATGGAGGGCAAGGCCGTGAAGGTGGCCGGCCGCCTCATGAGCAAGCGCGGCATGGGCAAGGTCAGCTTCTGCGACCTCCAGGACCGTGATGGCCGCATCCAGCTGTACGCCCGCCAGGACGAGATGGATGAAGCTGTTTATAAGAAGTTCAAGAAATTCGACATCGGCGACATCGTGGGCGTGGACGGCGAGGTGTTTCGCACCCAGCGGGGCGAGATGAGCGTCCGCGCTAAGAACATCACCCTGCTCTCCAAATCCCTGCTGCCCCTGCCGGAAAAGTTCCATGGCCTTCAGGACAAGGAACTGCGGTTCCGGCAGCGGTATGTGGACCTGATGGTGAACCCCGACGTGAAGCGGAATTTCGTCATCCGCTCCCAGTTCATCAAGTTCATGCGGAACTATCTGGACAACATGGGCTATATCGAGGTGGAGACCCCGGTGCTGAACACCATCGCCGGCGGCGCCGCCGCACGGCCCTTCATCACCCACCACAACACCCTGGACATCGACATGTACATGCGCATCGCCACAGAGCTGCCTCTGAAGCGGCTGATCGTGGGCGGCATGGACCGGGTGTATGAGATCGGCCGCATCTTCCGCAACGAGGGCATGGACCCCAAGCACAACCCCGAGTTCACCACTGTGGAGCTGTACCAGGCTTACACCGATTTCCACGGCATGATGGATATCGCCGAGGGCATCCTCTCCGGCGCCGCCAAGGAGATCCTGGGCACCTATGAGGTGGAGTGGCAGGGCGAGCAGATCGACCTGACTCCCGGCTGGCGCCGCCTGACCATGGTGGACGCCGTGAAGGAATACGTGGGCATCGACTTCGGTGCCATCACCGACGACGCGGAGGCCGTGGCCGCTGCCAAGGCGGTGGGCGTGGAGCTGGCGGAGGCCGCCGAAAAGACCTGGGGCAACGCCCTGTATGCCTGCTTTGACCAGAAGGTGGAGGAGAAGCTGATCCAGCCCACCTTCATCACCATGTATCCTGTGGAGGTCTCTCCGCTGACCAAGCGCAGCCCCGCCGATCCCCGTCTGACGGAGCGGTTCGAGCTGTTCATCTGCCACAGCGAGCTGGCCAACGCCTACTCCGAGCTGAACGACCCCATCGACCAGCGCCAGCGCTTTGAAAAGCAGGTGGAGCAGCGGGAGCGGGGCGATGATGAGACAGAGATGCTGGACGAGGATTTCCTGAACGCTCTGGAATACGGTATGCCCCCCACCGGCGGCATGGGCATGGGCATCGACCGCTGCGTCATGCTGCTGACCGGCGCCGATACCATCCGGGAAGTCATTCTGTTCCCGACGATGAAGCCTTTGGACTCATGAAAACACAAAAACCGGCGAGCCGAAAGGCTCGCCGGTTTTGTTGTATGAAGATGTTCAGTCCTTTGCCCACAGGTCGTCGGGATAGATGCCGGCGGCTGTCTTTTCAGCAATGGCTGCCACCACCGTGGGCTTATCCTCGTGATAGGTGACACCGTACCACTTGTCGGCGCTGCGCAGGACCTTTGCCCGGGCCTTGCTCTCGGCAATGAGCTGGCTGATAACGCTGGGCAGATAGTATTCACCCTTCTGGGGGTCCTCCGCCAGGGCCTTCTCCAGAAAAGCGGGGAAACGGTTCCAGGCCTCGCCGAAAAAGCTGCTGGTGAGACCCCACAGGTTCATGGATACGATGGTATCACCGGGCAGGGAGGCCCAGGTGATGCCGCCGTCCTCGGTGTAGCGTGCATTGGCGCCGTCTTTTTCAATGTGGGTGTGTTCCGTGACGGTCTGGAGAAAATGCTCGCCGTCCTCTGTGCACACGCCCCGGGACACGTGGCCGTTTTCCGTGACGGTATTGCCCAACTGGTAGCCCACCATGGCGTATTCATAGCAGCCGGGGCGGTCGGGGTGCTGGCTCAGGTAGTCGTAGATAGCGCGGAAGGCCTCGGGACCGTAATAGTCATCGGAATTCACCACGGCGAAAGGCCCATCCACCAGATGGCGGGCGGCCAGAATGGCGTGGCAGGTGCCCCAGGGCTTTTTGCGGCCCTCGGGGACGGCATAGCCCTCCGGCAGGTCATCCAATTCCTGGTAGGCGTATTTCACGTTGATGACCTTGCTGAGCCGGTCGCCGATGGCGGCCTTGAAGGTATTCTCAATCTCGTGCTTGATGACGAACACCACCGTCTCAAAACCGGCGCGGCGGGCGTCGTAAATGGAATAGTCGATGATGAGCTGGCCGTGGCCGCCCACGGGGTCCACCTGCTTGAGGCCGCCGTAGCGGCTGCCCATGCCCGCGGCCATGACCACCAGAACGGGTTTGTTCATGACGATTACTCTCCTTGTGTTTGAAATATCCCGGGGATACGGAACATCAGCCCCGATAGCCGTTGGGATTCATAGATTGCCACTTCCAGCTGGAGGCGCACATGTCCTCAATGCCCCGCTGGGCCTTCCAGCCCATCTCGTCAAAGGCCTTCTGAGGGTCGGCGTAGCATTCGGCGATATCGCCGGGGCGGCGGGGATCCACCACGTAGGGCAGCTTTCTGCCGCAGGCTTTTTCATAGGCGTGAAGCACATCCAGCACACTGTATCCAACGCCGGTGCCCAGGTTGCAGATAAACAGGCCGCACTTGCTCTCCAGCTTCTTCAGAGCGGCCACGTGGCCCAGGGCCAGGTCTACCACATGGATGTAGTCCCGGACGCCGGTGCCGTCGGGGGTGGGGTAGTCATCGCCGTAGACATGGAGCTTTTCCAGCTTGCCCACGGCCACCTGAGCAATGTAGGGCACCAGGTTGTTGGGGATGCCGTTGGGGTCCTCGCCGATGAGGCCGCTTTCATGGGCACCGATGGGGTTGAAGTACCGCAGCAGGGCCACGTTCAGCGTGGGGGCCGCTTTGCAGTAGTCCGTGAGGATGCGCTCAATGAACAGCTTGGTGGTGCCGTAGGGGTTGGTGGTGCCGCCAGTGGGGAAGTCCTCCCGGATAGGCACGCTGGCGGGGTCACCGTACACGGTGGCGGAGGAGGAGAACACGAAGTTCTTCACATTGTGGGCCCGCATGGCGTTCAGCAGTACCAGTGTGCTGACCAGGTTGTTGGTATAGTACTCCAGAGGCTTTCTCACGCTTTCGCCAACAGCCTTCAAACCGGCGAAGTGCATGACGGCGTCAATGTCGGGGTACTGGGCGAACAGGGCCTCCGTGGCGGCGGGATCGCACAGGTCCGCCTTCACAAAGGGGACGGTCTTGCCGGTGATCTGCTCCACCCGGCGCACGGCTTCCTCACTGGCGTTGCACAGGTTATCCACCACCACGATGTCGTAACCGGCCTCCAGCAGTTCCACGCAGGTGTGGCTGCCGATGTAACCGGCGCCGCCGCTGACTAAAATAGACATAGAAAAACACTCCTTCATTTCAAAGTGGATGTGATGCTTGTTGTATTCATCATACCATAGAAAGTGGAAAAGGGAATGGACAATTGACCACAGGATTTGCACCCTCGTTCATTGCCGCACCGTTTTCAGCAGCATGATGGCTGTGCCTTCCTCCGGCACTGGCAACTGAAAAGGGAGGCAGCTGCTTCCGTTTAGACAGAGGGCGGCAAAAAGTAGTAGGACCCGTCCGGCGCCCGGCGGGAGCGGATGCCGAACACCCGGTCCAGCTGCCCGCCGTCGTACAGCTCCTCCGGCGCGCCCCGCTGTACCAGCCGACCCTGCTCCAGCAGGACCAGCTGGGTGCTGTACCGCAGGGCATGGGACAGGTCGTGAAGGACCATGACCACGGTTTTGCCCCGGCCGGGCAGGGAGGCGATGAGGTCCAGCAGCTCAAATTGCCGCCTGGGGTCCAGGTAGGT
>Ga0129311_1001702_pt1 | contig 14984 bp, 15 predicted proteins | sample Go1ome_FD_94435 | JGI IMG/M metagenome (GOLD analysis project Ga0129311, IMG submission 94435) | Western lowland gorrila individual fecal microbial communities from Wisconsin, USA - Go1022B metagenome | ecosystem: Host-associated > Mammals > Digestive system > Large intestine > Fecal | place... | reverse complement strand
TCCTCTCGTTCGTCCTGCCAGTCTTTATCTGGCATTACTGTTCTAGGTCGTTCTTTCGAACTCTCTGAAAAATTTTTTTCTGGAATTTTTCAGGGTTGCATTGCTGTTTATTTGTCAAGGTTCATTTGGATTTGACAGTACCATGTACCATCAACGGAGAAGGAGGGATTTGAACCCTCGCGCCGCTATTAACGACCTGCACCCTTTCCAGGGGTGTCCCTTCAGCCTCTTGGGTACTTCTCCATTAGCCTGAATTAATATCAGTATTACCGGTCGAATCACATGACCGCGGAGAAGCATCTCCAGCGGAGAGGATGGGATTCGAACCCATGCGCCCTTGCGGACAAACGGTTTTCAAGACCGCCTCGTTATGACCACTTCGATACCTCTCCAATCGTTTGCTCTTGACCGAGCGCAAAAACTATACTAGCAAATAATGTTTCCGGTGTCAACACAATTTTTCATTTTTTTCAAACTTTTTTTGAGCAGCTCGTTTCATGCCTATTTTACCGGCATCCGCGTAAGATATTTTTCTGCAAGGATCATATCTTCCGGGGTTGTGATTTTTATGTTTCTGTAGTCTCCTTCAAACAGTTTTACCCTGGATTCCGAAAACAATTCAGCAACCATTGCATCATCCGTAATGCGGACTCCCTGTTTTGTCAGTTCTTTTTCCGAATGAATGAGTTTTTCATATGCTTCCTTAATCATAGAGAACAAAAAGCATTGCGGAGTCTGTACATTCCACACCCGGCTCCTGTCCGGAGTACTGCACACAATTCCATCCTCATTTACGATCTTCACAGTGTCTTTTGACTGCACTGCAGCAACAGCCGCCGGATAGTTATTCAGTTCTTCTCTTGCATGTTCCAGAATTTCCCGGGTCAGAAAAGGTCTTGCCCCATCATGGATCAAAAGATAATCGCATTCCTGAATGGCGCAAATCCCATTATATACAGAATGATATCGTTCCCTGCCCCCCGGAACAACTGCCGTAACTTTTGAAAAGTCATATTTTGCTACTATTTCATCCCTGCAATATGCACATTCATTTTCTCCGGCCACCAGAATAATCTGATCCACATAGCTATCCTGAAAAGCCTTCAGTGAATAATATAATACCGGTTTTCCCTGAAGGCTCATATACTGTTTCTGTACATCGCTTTTCATTCTGCTGCCTTTTCCTGCAGCAAGTACTATTGCCGTATACCGCACTTCGACATCCCTTTTCCTTTAGATTTTTTCACCTAATTTCAGATTCGGAACCGCATTCAGATCATAGCCATGACGAATTCCCTTCATATAGTCATAATACGCTGCTGCACCGATCATTGCTGCATTATCCGTGCACAAAATCGGAGACGGATGGTAAAAACGAATTTTTCTTTTTGCACATTCCCTTTCCAATGCCTCACGAAGTCCGGAGTTAGATGCCACTCCTCCTGCAATTGCAAATTTGTCAAAACCGTATTTTTTCACTGCATCAATGGAATGTTCCACCAGAACATCCACTACTGCCTTTTGAAATGAAGCCGCCACATCTGCCTGACAGATTTGAATTCCTTTCATTTCACAGGAATTCAGATAATTAAGCACTGCTGATTTCAATCCGCTGAAGCTGAAATCGTACACTGCATCATCCACTTTTGCACGCGGAAAATGAATCGCATCCGGATTCCCCTCTCTGGATACTTTATCAATCTTTGGCCCACCGGGATATCCGAGTCCAATTGCCCTTGCTACTTTATCAAATGCTTCGCCTGCCGCATCATCCCTGGTCCTGCCCAGAATCTCATATTCTCCGTAGTCTTTGACTTTTACCAGATGCGTATGACCGCCGGAAACGACAAGGCAGATGAACGGTGGTTCTAAATCTTTGTTTTCTATATAATTAGCGCTGATATGTCCCTCAATATGATGCACCCCGACAAGTGGGATTCCGGAAGCAAAACTGATTGCTTTTGCTGCAGATACTCCGACTAACAATGCTCCGACCAGTCCAGGCCCATAAGTAACCGCAATTGCATCCATATCTGAGAGTTTGCAGTCCGCCTGTTTCAGTGCTTCTTCCACCACCTGATTGATCTTTTCAATATGTTTTCTGGATGCAATCTCCGGAACAACACCTCCGTATAATGTGTGCAGCGCAATTTGAGAGGATATCACATTGGACAATACTTCCCTGCCGTTTCTTACAACCGCTGCCGCCGTTTCGTCACAAGAGCTCTCTATTGCAAGTATCGTTATCTCTTTATTCTCCATCTGCCAGATCCCAGCCATAAATTTTCCAATGGCCTTCTTCGTCCTTTCTCAGCAAAAATACCTCCGATGTCTTAAGTATGCGTGTACCGTCAGACAACGAGTAATAGCAATACACCTTTGCCCACTCATAACCGTCTCTTGTGAACTTTGAGTTTTCAATATCCACACTTGATGACAGCGTATAAGAAGAAATTGTGTAATTCATTTCTCTAAATGTAAGAATCTCCGTCTGAAGATCCGTTATGTATTGTTCCTGTGTCTTGTTTGCAATCAGTTCCTTATCATACAATCCCTGAATCTGTACCGCCAGCTGCTGAAACTCTTCTTCGGTATACTCTTCATTATAGAAGCATTCCGTGATATCACTGTAATAACGTACCACTTCTTTGGGTGTCGGCGGATAATTGGCAGTCAGATTTCTGGATAAAACTTCCTGCACCACTGTCAGTGTTACATCCGTCTCTTCCGTCGGTGCCCCACGTCTGCTCGACAAATGATAATAATAAACAAGAACAAGGACCGCAAGAATTGCAATCACAATAACAAGTTTTAAGCTGGAACTTTTCTTATTCTTCTTTTTCATGCGGCCTCCTTCTTTTAAAATTTCTGCTTTTTATTTTTCATCCTCAAAACACAGATCAACACTTTTTCCGTCTTTCCCCGCATATGCATTAGGAAATATTTTTCTGACATCTTTCATATAATCCTCCGCCCTGGTAAGCGACGGACTGTAGTGTGTCAGCCACATTTCCTGCGGCTGTGCTCTCCGTGCCATTTCCGCAGCTTCATAAAAGGTCATATGTTTATAGCCTTTTGCCTGATCCTCTTTGTCCTTTTCCCCATACATTCCCTCGCAGATAAAAAGATCGGCTCCCTCTGCATTTCTAACAATACTGTCAGTAGGTCTGGTATCCGTACAATACGTTACTTTCAAGCCTTTCCGCGGCGGACCCAACACCATGTCAGGTGTAAGGACACCTGTGTCAGTGTCAATCGTGTCACCATGCTGTAAACGATTCCAATACTTCTTTTCTATGCCAAGTTCAGTTGCTCTTTGCAGATCAAACCTGCCCTTACGTTCCACCTCTATACTGTATCCGTAACATATCACGCTATGGTTGACTTTAAAAGCTTTGATCTTAAATCCTTCAAATGCAAATTCCTGTTCCGGTTCTGTAATTTCCACACATCTGATCTCAAATGGCAGTTCGGGTGCAATGATGCGAAGCGCACTCACAGTTCTTGTCAGTCCTTTCGGTCCGATCAGCAATAACGGTTCTGTGCGTTCCGCATTTCCCATCGTCAATAGCATGCCCGGTAACCCGCTGATATGATCAGCATGATAATGTGTAAAACAAATGATATCGATCGGTTTAGGACTCCAGCCCTTTTCCTTCATGGCAATCTGCGTTCCCTCACCGCAATCGATCAGAATACTCTGCCCATTATAGCGAACCATTAATGAAGTCAGCCAGCGATAAGGCAACGGCATCATTCCTCCGGTTCCCAGTAAACAAACATCCAGCATATTTTTTATATCCTCCTCACGGCTCTTATAATAATTCCGTGACTTCTGTGCGTGTAACCGGAATCAAAAAATCTGCTACAATTTCATGATAACATTCTTCACACAGATCAAACTCTTCCGCTATTCCATCCTCATTAGAAAAATATCCGAACACATTCTGTGCATGAAAACATTCTTCTACTAAAATTCCATTCTGAATCCGTAAATCCCTGCCGCAGCAGTTGCATCTTACCTGTGACAGTGTTGCCTCAATGCCTTTGTTGTAAATTCTCATACGCTTCCTCCGAAATAACCGTCGATTAAATAACATGTGTTTCTATAATGATTATAGCAACAACGGTCCGGCTGAAAAGTGGCAATTTCTGCTATCTTCGCCACATTATAACAGCATCCTCATCGGGTTTTTCATAAAAATGCGGACGGATTCCCTCTGATACAAATCCCAATTTCTCATATACATGAATGGCCACTGTATTGCTTTTACGAACCTCCAGCGTATAGGCTGTAATCCCCATTTTTTCTCCTTGACCAAGCAGGTCAAGAAGCATTTTCTGAGCCAGTCCGCTTCCCCTGTACTCTTCACGAATGACCACATTGGTAATCTCACCTTCACCGGAGATATTTCTCACGCCACAGGTTCCGCACACGTTTCCCCTGTCAACTGCCACCAGATATAATGCATCCGGGTGGGATACCATTTCCCTGAAAGAATCCACAGACCATGGCATGGAAAAATTCTCTGCTTCCAATCTGCTGACTTGCTCCAGATCCTGTTCCTGCATTTTTCTTATGACAATCGTGTCATTGCGTTCTCTTTCCGCCTGTGAAACACGCAGATACACCGGTTTATGTTCTTCTGCGCTCTCATAGATTCCATTCTGATACATCCTCATTCCCAACACACCAACGGAGGATGCCCTCTGACGATTCATATGTGCAGGTGCAAATGAATACGGCACATGGATCAATTTTTCAATCTGCTCTCTGTATACAGGTACCCCGTCTCCCAAAAAGATGACTTCCCGCTCAAATGTATTAACCGTCTGTACGATTTCTTCCACACTGACTGCGCACTGTTCCAACAGCCTGTGAAGTGAATAGATCCCGCTCTCTTCTCTTTTGTATTCATACAGACCCGTATATACCTGTTCACGTCTTGCATCCATAAGCGGACAAACCAGTTTATCCGTCCCATACAGGTTATAGGCAAGTGCATCTATTGTGGGTACCGGTATAATTGGGATTTCCAATGCCAGTCCCAGACCTTTTGCTGTCGCGGATCCGATCCTTAATCCGGTAAAGGATCCGGGGCCTGCCGATATTGCAATTGCTGACAACGTACCCAGATCCAGCTCAATCATCTTCTTAACTTCATCAAGCATCGGTAATAGCGTCTGCGAATGTGTTTTTTTATGATGAACAGTATACTCCGCGACCAGTATATCGTCTTCCAGGATTGCAACCGATGCTACCAGTCCTGAGCTGTCAAGCGCTGCTATTTTCAAATTTCTACACCCTCTATCGTAATTTTTCTGTAATCCACACCCTTGGCAGGATTTTTCTCGATCGTAACATGAATTGCCTGCGCCGGTATCAGTTCTTCAATCAGCTGTGCCCATTCGATCAGGCAGACACCTTCTCCATAAAAACAGTCCTCATATCCAATCTCATCCATCTCACTGATATCGCCAATGCGATATACATCGAAATGGTATAACGGCAGCCTTCCTTCATCATAGATCTGTACAATTGTAAATGTCGGGCTGTTCACTGCTTCTTCTATATCCAGTCCTTTAGCAAAGCCCTGCGTAAACACCGTCTTGCCAACACCCAAATCCCCGTTTAGAGTATAGATTTGTCCCTGGATTGCATTTCTTCCAAGTTTTTCCCCGACCGCAAATGTCTCCTGCGGTTGATATGTTTCTATGACCATCGTTACTCCTGCTCTTCCGTTTTCTATCTGATATTCACCTTTTTCGGTGACATATGGGTGGAGATCATCTCCACTGTTTTCTCATAGACATCCTGTTTCTGCAACTGTTTTTTAGGAAAAATAGATGCATTGCGTTTGGCCGTATACAGCAATACACTGCTGATCGTTGAGCCTGCCTTATACATATCTTCCCATTTCTGCATCTGTTCCTCATCCCCCTGTGATACAAAAACACCCTCATCCGTCATACGGTAATGAAGCGGTTTCTTAAAAACCGGATTCAGGGACTGCTGCTTCGCTTTCAGATACAGACTGATTGGCAGATAGGCAAGGATAATGACAGCCACCGCCAGGTACATAAGCTGAAAGCTCATAAAATATTCTACCAGAAAAAATACACCTGCCAGTACGCCAATGATTCCCTGAAGTGACAGGTATGTATAATGAACTAAATAATCATATAAATTTCCGCATGAAATTTTTACGTCAAATTCTACTTCCATTGTAATCTCCATTCTTCTCATGAATCAATTCATCACAGACTATACCACATTCCATTATATCCGATACTCGGCAAAGTGCAAGTCTCAAAAAGATATCGCCTGACAATTTCCGGGCATATAAAAAGGATATTCCGCGCATCCCATGATTGTATGCTGCGAAATATCCTTCTTCTTATTTTTTCGTTTTTTTATCCTCTCTAATTTTGTGTTCCCTTAATAATCGGGGATAATCTCTTGTAAACAAGCAAGGTGATCACCACACTGAAAAGTCCCTTTACAAACGTAAACGGCATATTAAAGCAAATCAGGCATGCCCATAAACCATCCACATTCGGGTTAATCGCCTGATATGCACCAATGATTGCTTCAATCGGCATGAACTTTGTATATACCGGATATACCAGATAATAATTAGAGAATACAGAGATCACCGCCATTGCAACTGCTCCGGTCAGGGAACCGATAATGGCACTTTTTTTGTTTTTCTTATGCTTGTATATCATTCCTGCCGTAAATACAAATACAGCGCCCAGAATAAAGTTGGACAACTCACCCACTCCACCGGTTGATGTTTTCATTAAATGCAGCAGGTTCTTAATCAGACAAATAACCACTCCGGATACCGGTCCGAGTGCAAAAGATCCGATCAGCGCAGGGAGCTCTGATAAATCCATCTTGATAAATCCGGGCATAAACGGAACGCTGAAATCAAAAAACATCAATAAAAATGCAATTGCCGACAGCATTCCGGTCATTGTCATGGACCGGACGCTATAATTGCTTCCTGTACGTGTTCTGCTACCCTCATGATTCCTTTTTGTTACCTGTGTGTTTTCCATTTTGTTTTTCTCCTTTTTTGTGATTTTAAAAAAGGAAATTCTTCATTTTTCACAGAAAGCAGCCTCCTGTCCGCTAAAAACACGCAGGCTTTCCCATGAACCAAAAATGCCCCGGATAAATCCGGGGCACAAATTCACATGATGCATCTACATCCTGTCTTTTCTTCTCTCATCCAGACTATACTGTCGGTTTTGGAATCTCACCAAATCAGCCGCTGTAGCTGTCATCTGTAATAGATCATTCACAGACAACCGATACATACGGGTCGCGGACTGATGCTGTCGCAATCACCGCCGGTAGGGAATTACACCCTGCCCCGAAGAATACCTTTTTTATAACTGGGATTATACTCCCATTTCTTTTATATTACAAGACCTGATTTTTATAGTTCCCGTCACATAATAGCTCCCATCATTCTGCTCCATGATCTCAGACGGTCAGCTGTTCTTCTTCACATCCTCATTCAGACGCATGGTCAGCGCGATCCGCTTCTTCTGCATATCCACCTCTAAAACCTTGACGTCAACAATATCCCCGACACTGACAGCTTCAAGCGGATGCTTGATAAAACGGTCCGTGATTCTTGAGATATGCACAAGTCCGTCCTGATGAACGCCAATATCAACAAATACGCCAAAATCAATGACATTTCGTACGGTTCCCTTTAAGATCATTCCGGGTTTTAAATCCTTCATATCCAGAACATCACTGCGAAGGATCGGTGCCGGCATGCTCTCACGCGGGTCTCTGGACGGTTTTTCCAATTCGGACACAATATCCTTCAGGGTGATCTCTCCGATTCCCAGCTCTTTCGCCAGTTTGTCCGGATTACTGATCCTGGACATCAATGTATTCACGGTACGCACATCCTGTACTTTTACCGTTTCTTTTATTGTGGAAACTTCCTTTTTGGCGGGTGCTTCTTTTAATGCCGTGCCTGCCATCGCAGCCGCAAGTGCCTTGCCCATGGCTGTGTTGGTATTTCTGATCACTACCTGCTTTTCCTTTTTTGCGCGGTCCCTGCCCTGTGTATTCTTCGCATTCTCGTCACGCTTTCCGGATACCGCACCTGCCTTACCGGCCTCCTTCTGCGCTGCCCTGATGTCATCCATGGTCAGCCCCATGCGTTCCATCAGCATGCCCGCTGCCTCATAGGATTCCGGGTGCACACTCGTTGCATCAAGCGGGTTGTCCCCATCATTGATCCGCAAAAATCCCGCGCACTGCTCATATGCTTTGGGGCCCAGCTTGGCAACCTTCAGCAACTGTTTTCTGTTCTTGAATCTGCCGTTTGCTTCCCTGTAATCCACGATATTCTTTGCGATCGTTTTATTAATGCCGGATATATATTCCAGAAGCGGGGCGGATGCCGTATTCAGATCCACTCCTACTTTATTTACACAGTCTTCGACCACACCGCTTAAGGTATCGCCGAGCTTTTTCTGATTCATATCGTGCTGATACTGACCGACACCAATGGATTTCGGATCGATCTTAACAAGCTCTGCAAGCGGATCCTGCAAACGTCTTGCAATGGATGCCGCACTCCGCTGTCCGACATCGAACTGTGGAAATTCTTCAGTTGCAAGTTTACTTGCAGAATATACGGACGCGCCCGCCTCATTTACGATCACATACTGAACCGGTCTGTCCAGCTCCTTTAACAATTCCACGATCACCTGCTCGGACTCTCTGGAAGCGGTTCCGTTTCCTACCGAGATCAGATCCACCTGATATTTTCTGATCAGCTTCTTTAACTCTGCCTTTGCTTCCTCTACTTTATTCTGGGGTGCCGTCGGATAGATCACCTTGGTATCTAACACCTTACCTGTCGGATCAACAACCGCCAGCTTACAGCCGGTACGAAAAGCCGGGTCCCAGCCAAGCACTGTTTTTCCTGCGATCGGCGGCTGCATCAGTAGCTGATGCAGGTTCTTTCCAAATACGGATATCGCACCGTCTTCAGCTCTTTCTGTCAGCTCGCTGCGCACCTCGCGCTCGATCGCCGGTGCGATCAGACGCTCATAGCTGTCTTCAATCACTTCTTTTAAAACAGGCGTTGTATACGCATTCTCTTTTGTGATCACCATTTTTTCCAGATAACGCAGGATACGCTCTTCCGGTGCATGCACGCTGACTGTCAGCACTTTTTCCGCTTCTGCGCGGTTCAACGCCAGAATCCTGTGACCCGCTGCTTTCTTCACCGGTTCCTCATAATGGTAATACATCTCATATACGCTCTGCTGCTTCTCATCCTTTGCCTCGCTGACGAGCATTCCCTCTTCCATGGTCGCATTGCGGATATAGGTTCTGTAATCAGCAACATCCGAAATCTGCTCTGCCAGGATATCCTTTGCGCCCTGCAGTGCTTCGGCTACTGTCAAGACCTCTTTTTCCGGGTCGATATAAGCTTCAGCGGCCGTTTCTGCCGGACCGGTAAGCTCCTGTGCACCGATCATCTGTGCCAGCGGTTCTAAGCCCTTCTCCTTTGCCACACTTGCTCTGGTCTTTCGTTTCGGGCGGTACGGACGATACAGGTCATCGATCGCAACCAGCGTTTCCGCTGCTTCAATGCGTGCCTTCAATTCCTCGGTCAGCTTGCCCTGTTCTTCGATACTGCCCAACACCTGATTCTTCTTATCCTCAAGATTTCTGAGATATGTAAGACGTTCTCCAAGCGTACGAAGCTGTTCATCATTCAAGGATCCCGTTGCTTCCTTACGATAACGGGAGATAAAAGGAATGGTATTCCCTTCATCAATCAGCTTGACAGCAGCCTCAACCTGCCATTTTTCTACTTGAAGTTCGTTTTTGATCTTTAAAATAATATCCATGTCCGGTACTCCTTTTGCGGTTATTGTTTCCTTAGCCATTATACTGTATCATCCGGTGTTTTTCAAACCAAATAACATTCAGACCAAAGCAATTTCCCGGCATATAAGAAAACATCCGCCCTGTTCCGGACGGATGTTTTCTTGTTCTATATGATCATTCTTCTACCTGATATACCTATACGGATCATGTTCACTCCACCACCTCATACGGAAACATGGACAACAGCTTGAGCGGTCCGTACCAGTCACAACTAAGGTCGATCTCGGTACCCGGTTCAATCGTCAGGCTGTAGCTGACCTTATCATAGGTTATATTCAGTATGAAGGTTACATCATTCTTCTCTGCGATCTGCTGCATCCGCGCATTGGAGATATTATAATACTCGCCAAGGTCAAGAATCACGATGTCTCCCACTTTTGCATCAGCGATCTGTTTGTCGATATCTGTAAGCAGTTCCTTCCATGCGGTCAGCCATGCCGGTTCCACATAGACATAGACGGGTGCTGTATTATTAGAAGTTTCTGACTCTACCGTATCCATCAAAGGCTCTAACAGATATACATTTTTTTCATTCCCACTCTCGTATAGTGTCATATATCTACTGACAATGTAGGCACTGCTTCCTTCTTCCGGCGCAAGCACCTCATGATCCACTGTATCCGTATATCCATAAAAATAGACATCCCTATTATAATCATCATGTAAATAATACGACAGTGATTCCGACGTCAGAACATTATTCCTTATATACCCGGCGCATGCCTCTGACATACCGGGTTTTAGATAAAAAACAGCCCTTGCCGAAGATAGAATCTCACCTTCATGCACCACCTGATCCGATATAAGCTCCTGCCACGCTTCTGTTATTATATAACCTTCTTCTGCTCTTGCGGTCATTCCCGGAATCCCGGCAAAAATTGTTGCACCAAACAACAAAGCACATGCCAGTGCTATTACTCTCTGAAATCGTCTCTTCATATTCTCTTCTTCCCCTTTATGATACAGATATGGGTGAGTTCCCCGCTCACCCATAGATTATTTCATTTATTTAATCAAATCAAGCATCATGATCTTCCAGCCCCATTGGGACATGGCTCATGCCTGTTCCAGTGCTTCATACCAAAACATGGATCGTTCTTACCCCACTACCTCACACGGAAACGTGGAGCATTCTCACTCCACTACCTCATACGAAAACATGGAGTATTCTTACTCCACTACCTCATGCGGAAACATGGACAACAGCTTGAGCGGTCCGTACCAGTCACAGCTAAGATCGATCTCTGTACCCGGTTCGATCGTCAGGCTGTAACTGACCTTGTCATAGGTTATATTCAGTACAAAGGTCACATCATTCTTCTCTGCGATCTGTTGCATCCGCGCATTGGAGATATTATAGTACTCGCCAAGCTCAAGAACCACGGTGTCCCCTGCTTTTGCATCGGCAATCTGTTTGTCGATACCGACAAGCAGTCCCTTCCATGCGGTCAGCCATGCCGGTTCTACATAGACATAGACCGGCGCCGTATAGGCGGGTGCTGCATTATCAGAAGATCCGGACTCTGCAGATTCTGTATAGGGTTCTAAGAAATAGTAATATCTCTCTCCCCTAAGTTCCGTTTCCAGCTCTAATAGCTGTATACGGACAATGTAGGCACTGCTTCCTTTTTCCGGTGCAAGCACCTCATGATCTATCGGACCCGGCACTATATAATAATAATTATCCATGCGATAATCTTCATGTAAATAATAGGGCAGTGATTCACCATGCGTTATACCATTTTCTAAAAAATACTTATAGCATTCCTCTGACATACCGGGTTTTACATAAAAAACACCCTGTGCCGGCAGAATATCGCCTTCATGCACCACCTGATTCAGTTGCATCACCAAATACGGTGCTGTTATTAGATAAGTCCCTGCCGCTCTTGCGGTCATTCCCGGAAGCCCGGCAAAAATTGTTACACCGAACAGCAAAGCGCATGCCAGTGCTATCACTCTCTGAAATCGTCTCTTCATATCCTGTTCTTCTCCCCTATGATATAGATATGGGTGTGTTTTCCGCTCACCCATAGATTATTTCATTTTCTTAATCAAATCAAGCATCATGATCTCCCAGCCCCATTGGGACATGGCTCATGCCTGTTCCAGTGCTTCATACCAAAACATAGAGCGTTCTTACTTCACTACCTTATACGGAAACATGAATCATGTTTATTTCACTACCTCATATGGAAACATGGACAACAACTTGAGTGGTCCGTACCAGTCACAGCTAAGGTCGATCTCCATGCCCGGCTCGATCGTCAGACTGTAGCTGACCTTATCATAGGTTATATTCAGTACAAAGGTCACATCGTTCTTCTCCGCGATCTGCTGCATCCGCGCATTGGAGATATTATGGTACTCGCCAAGGTCAAGAATGACGGTGTCTCCCGCTTTTGCATCGGCAATCTGTTTGTCAACACCTGTAAGCAGTCCCTTCCATGCAGTCAGCCATGCCGGTTCCACGTAGACAGGTGCTGTATAGACAGGTGCTGCATCGTCAGAAGATCCGGACTCTGTAGGTACCGTATACGGCTCTAAGCAATAACGATAAAACCAATCATCCGAAGTACCTAGCTTCTCCATTATGCGGACAATCCAACAAGTACTTCCTTTCTCCGGTGCAGGCACACTATAATCTATAGTTCCCCAAGTCTGCCAAGAATCCTTAAGAGGATCTTCATGTAACATACAACTTACCACAACTGCCTGCCCACTATCAGCATTCCCATCCTTATCATTAACAGCCTCAATGAACTTTTCCGACATCCCCGGCTTTATATAGTAGACAATCCCTGCATTTTCCAGAATATCTCCCTCATATACCACACGGTTCGGTCTGTTTACTTCATATGCTTTTGCCGTATATCCCGGAATCCCTGCCAGAATGGTTGCTCCCATGAGCAGCGCACCGGTGATTGCCATTACTTTTTTTATGATCTGTTTCATTATTGTCCTCCTTCTTACACAATAGTTTTCCCCACTACTTCATGCGAAAACATGGATTGTTCTTATTCCACTACCGCATACGGAAACATGGAGCATTCTCACTCCACTACCTCATACGGGAACATGGACAACAGCTTGAGCGGTCCGTACCAGTCACAGCTAAGATCGATCTCTGTACCCGGTTCGATCGTCAGGCTGTAGCTGACCTTATCATAGGTTATATTCAGTATAAAGGTTACATCATTTTTCTCTGCAATCTGTTGCATCCTTGCATTGGAGATATTATAGTACTCTCCAAGGTCAAGAATAACGGTATCTCCTTCTTTTGCATCGGCAATCTGTTTGTCGATACCGACCAGCATCTCTTTCCATGTGGTCAGCCATGCCGGTTCTACATAGACATAGACCGGAGCCGTATCGGCGGGCGCTGCATCGTCAGAAGATCCGGACTCTGTAGGTACTATATTGGGTTCTAAGAAATAGATATATTGAGGGTTCTCCGTATTCGGCTTAACCGTCGCCAGCATGGTGATGATCCAACCGTTACTTCCTTGCTCCGATGCCGGCACGGTATAATCACTATTCGGATACGACCTATCCTCATATGCATCTCCATGTAATAAACAACTTTTCATATCTGCATCTTGCTTTTCCACATCTGCTGAAAGCGTATGCATAACTTCATACAGTTTTTCTGACATTCCCGGCTTTACAAAGTCGACTTCATATGCAGCTTCCAGAATCTCTCCCTCCTGTACCACAAGGTTCGGTCTCGTTACTTCAGCTGCTTTTGCCGTATATCCCGGAATCCCCGCCAGAATGGTTGCGCCCATTAACAATGCACCGGTGATCGCCATTACCTTTTTTAAGATCTTTTTCATTTTATCCTCATTTCTGAGCGTTTTTGTCGCGAAGAGGCGAGGAGAAATTCGCAAAGGCGATTTCTCTTCTGCCATAAAAGCTATTTGTTTTCGCTCAGAAACAAATAGCTGTGTGAAAAATATGCTATCGCGTATATTTTTCACACTATACACCTTCTTACTCCACTACCTCATACGGAAACATGGACAACAGCTTCAGCGGTCCGTACCAGTCACAGCTAAGGTCGATCTCGGTGCCCGGTTCGATCGTCAGGCTGTAGTTGACCTTATCATAGGTTATATTCAGTACAAAGGTCACATCATTTTTCTCTGCGATCTGCTGCATCCGCGCATTGGAGATATTATAATATTCGCCAAGGTCAAGAATAACGGTATCTCCTTCTTTTGCATCGGCAATCTGTTTGTCGATACCGACCAGCATCTCTTTCCATGTGGTCAGCCATGCCGGTTCTACATAGACATAGACGGGAGCTGCATGATCAGAAGTTCCGGTCTCCGGGGATACTGTATAGGGTTCTAAGTAATAGACATTCCATGCCTTATCTATCGTCATCACCATAGTAATAATCCAACAGTTACTTCCTTCCTCCGGTGCGGGCACGATATAATCCTTAAGCTCATCTACTGATTGAACCTGATAGATATCCCTAACCGGATCTTCATGTAAATACATTTCCTTTAAAGCCTCATCGCCCTTCCCACTCATGACAGCCTCATAGAAGCTTTCCGACATTCCTGGTTTTATATAGTAGAGTAGAGCTGGCATTTTCAGGATATCCCCCTCATATACCACCTTGTTCGTTTCCGTTGTATCGAGCGTACCACCTGCTTTTGCCGTATATCCCGGAATCCCTGCCAGAATGGTTGCTCCCATGAGCAGTGCACCGGTGATCGCCATTACCTTTTTTAAGATCTTTTTCATTTTATCCTCCTTTTTTACACAACAAGTTTTCCCCTAAAATATCCGTATCATGATCCACTCGCCCCAGCGGGACATGGATTGTTCTTATTCCACTACTTTATACAGAAACATGGATCGTTCTCACTCCACTACCTCATACGGAAACATGGACAGCAGTTTCAACGGTCCGTACCAGTCGCAGCTAAGGTCAATCTCGGTGCCCGGTTCGATCGTCAGGCTGTAGCTGACCTTGTCATAGGTTATATGCAGTACGAAGGTCACGTCATTCTTCTCTGCGATCTGCTGC
>Ga0129311_1001701_pt1 | contig 14994 bp, 14 predicted proteins | sample Go1ome_FD_94435 | JGI IMG/M metagenome (GOLD analysis project Ga0129311, IMG submission 94435) | Western lowland gorrila individual fecal microbial communities from Wisconsin, USA - Go1022B metagenome | ecosystem: Host-associated > Mammals > Digestive system > Large intestine > Fecal | place... | reverse complement strand
TGGGCGCCGGCCGCGATTTCTTGTGTTTTTTGCTCATTTTACCTATTGTTTTATAGGTGGCCGAGCATCTTTTTGTGCTATCTCAGGCCGGATTTACTGGCCGACCTTGGTCCGGAATACGCAGTAAATATGAGAAACTCTTATTTTTCTAGCAAGTTTAATCTAGGATAGAGTAATTGCCGCTTTATTCCGAAATTTTCAAGAGCCTGTCGGTCTTGATCGCTTATTCTGTTGTATTTGCAGAAATGCACTATGTAAAAAGCTAGTACTTGCTTTGCGACTTGAGGCATATTAATCGCATCTATATCTTTGATTTCATCAAGCCTGATGTTTTTTGTATGCATCATTGAGATTTCTTGTTTGATAAGAAATTTAATTGGTGTTATATCTTCTGAACAAACGGCATCGGAAATCCCAACATTATTTTTAGACCCTAATGAAGTGGATATCACATTAATCATCCCTACAATAAACCCAAAGTTTATACTCCAGAAAATTTTCTCGGCCTTCTCTTCCGCAGCTTCAATTTTTAATTTAGGATTATCTTCCAAAAGCCTATCTTTAATGAATGAGCAATAATCCGGTAACTGAATCATCTTCTCAACAAGAACGAGAAATGACTTTATTAGCCGGAGATGAACATTCATTCCCTTCTCGAAGATTTCTTTTAATTGTGTACTTTTTAATGAGCCTGAGCGATTCTTTAAAATGCGGCCTATCACTTCAACGGTTTTCACACTACGTCTCAGCTCAAGAGATAATTCGCTAGCAATCTCTTCATCATCTTCTATATCTACATTTTTTTGTTGTTCTTCTACTATATCCCTCCTTCTCAACTCTTCCTTTCTAGCTTCATTGGGGGAAGATGCAGGACTTAATACGGCTTGTTTTGTTGACTCTAGTCTGAAGAATGCCATTTCATCTATTGACATTGTTGCAGGGGGAAATAATTTGAAGAGTTGATCTGCGCGTGCTAATATTTTATCAATAAGAGATTTGTCTTTTGAATGATGAACCATGAAAATAGCGATATAAGCATTCTCATTCTTATGCAAATTGTCCAAAATAACATCTAGCTCTTGTAATGGGACTTTGTTTTCTTCCTCTCTATCATCAAGATGCTCCGCAAAATATTTTCCGGCAAAGAAATAGTACAAATATGGATAATTAAAGTCGTAATTACCTAGAGAAGATACGTGTAATATTCCAGAGGCTTTTAGTTTTTTCAATAATATCTCTTTTTTCTCAGCAAGATTATACTCAGTTACATAATCATTATAAAATGCTATAAAAGATTCTTGCGAAAGAGGCATCTTATGCGCATATCTTATATGCGCAAATTCTGTTAAGAAGTTGATATACGAATCAAGATTTTCATTGTTTACGCCTTGTTTAGCTAAAAACAGAACGATTAATGCTTGATAACAATAACCTTGTGAAGTAATCTCTTCGTTTAATGGTTTGTTGATAGAGTCATAGTTGCTTAGAAGTGTAAGAATGAAAAAAGGATAAGCAGGCATAATATTTTTGCCCAAAACCTTTCCTAATGCGGAATCAATCGCAGACATTCGTTCATCAATTTGCATATACTCACTATTGATGAATTCCGGGTCGTAATCAGAAGCCTCAGAAACGTTTACCCATTTTCTAATTAACGCGTTCCGTAATGAGGGTTTTAATTGTTTGATCGTATAACGGTCAAAACCCACAATTGTCTTTTCTTGCAGGAGATCGATATCAAAAATTGTATCAACGATAATGACCAATTGTTTATAAGATGAAAGCCTCTCAATAACGCGTTCCTTATTTTTTGCCTTATGAAAATCATCAATAATAGGGACTATTCTAGAGGCATCATACTTGTCAATTTCATCGCTGGTTTGGTATTGCTCTTTAAACGCAGCGGCAATTCGATTAGAAAGGTTTCCTTGAAGGATACTTTGTTCATCGATGATATATACGGGAATGAAACCCTTGTCTTTTAATGAACGTACCAAAACCTTCGCAAGAGTTGTTTTTCCTGATTGATCCTCTCCGACAATTGCAATTCTATCTCCAGTTTGAAAACCGTTCGCTAAATCTTCAAAAGATATACTGGTGTTTTTCCCATTTATATTCTTTTTCTCCAAATCAGGATGAATATAAATGTCAGACATCTTTAGCTCATTCTTTGAACCATGGGCCTTTGTAAGTAATGACGCATCTTCCAAAAAGGTAATATGATCCTCGGAAAAGCTTAAATCTTTAATGCCACTAATATTTTCGGCAATCTTCTTCAATTCGGAATATATATGTAGCCATGCTTCATCTTGATTATCGTAACCTGAAATAGGTTTCCCGTCAGTTGGTACAGCAAGAATGCGGCTTACATCCTTTAAATCTAACCATGCGCAGGGAGAAAGGATGATAGGCAATACAACCACGCCTTTTGATGTCCTTAATTGCAACGCTTCTTGCAGTTCCTTTTTGCAGGCATTTGAATTGATATAGTTAGCAGAAAGAAAACAGCATATTATGTCTCTGTCTTTTAGATGTTCTTCTATTCTATCCCAAAAATCATCGCCGGCACAAATATCTTTATCGAACCACCTGTCTATAATACCTTGATCTTGAAGAAGGCTGGTGTGTTTCATAAAATCATCAACATAATGTCTGTCAGGATGACTATAACTTATAAATAATTTCAACATATAATTAATATTAACAATGATTACAAATTGATTACTTGAGAATAGTCTTTTACGCTTCCTCGTAATAATACGAATAATCAATACCCTTCATAAAAATCTCCCTGTCGTCAACCTTGTCGGTCAATGCATTATGCAAGAGTTGCTTGATTACTGAACTGTCTACTACGCTCCTCTCCATCGCAGAAAGATAAGCGTACTTGTCAATCCGGCTCCAGTCAACACATTTGCCCAGCCTTTTCTTCAAAATCAAATCCAGCCATATTCTGGTAGTTCTGCCATTGCCCTCACGGAACGGATGCGCCACATTCATCTCCACATACTTGTCAGCGATTTCGTCAAAAGTTGTCTCCGGCATACGCTCAATGTTCTCCAAAGTCTGATGCAGGAAAGCTGCAGGAGCAAATGTAAAACCACCCTTTGAAATGTTAACCTGCCGGATTTGTCCTGCAAAGTCATACAATCCGCCGAACAGATATGAGTGAATCTGCTGCAAGCCCTTGGTTGTGCCGACCTCGATGCTGTCAAGCAAGTCACTCTCAAAAAGCGAATACGCCTTCTCCTTGCTCCTTCCGTCAACCGTGTTCTCTCCATTGGTGAACCACTCGATGAAATTGGCCGCCTTGTTATTAGGCATCGACTTGGCCAGTTCAACAATGCCAGCAGCATCCAGGACATCGGTTAAGCGCTTCTTACCATCAGGCGCCGAAAGCTTCAACTGGTTAGTGACACTAACCAGTTCAGTGTTTTCCGATTTCAGTTTATTCTTCAGATACTTCCAATAGTTCCTGTTCTTAGTATAATCATCCTGAGCATTCAGCGCACCAACCACATCAGGCACACTGAACCACCACTTGGCATTCTCCTCATCCCAAATGGCTCTGACCGCACGGTCATTGAAAAATCTGAAAGATATTTTAGTCATAAATCAACACGCCACTATAAGTAATTAAAATTCTGAACTGTAGTTTTTATCAATATACTCCTGAACTTTCCCGGAAACAATAGCGTCAAATACAGCATATTCCGCTTTTTCCAGAGTCGGATATTTCTTGCCACTTCTCAACTTTTCCCACTTCAGCATTCCATCTTCATCGTGATAACTAAACCCGACATCTATCCTGAAATACGTATTGTTATCCCATATAGTTACATTATAATCATTAAAGCTTCTGTAATATCTATTGCCCTTGTGATTCCATCTCGGAGATTTCCTGAATGTCCTGAACTTATTAGCCAAGTCCCTGCGCTTTTTCTCTGTTTCAGAAGCGCAACTATTTCCGGTCAACCTATCAGCACAGAGACATCCCACATTCAGGTATCCCCAATCCGGATGATAAATACTATGCTCATATCTTATCTGGCTCCCGCATACATCGCATATTCCAATCAGGTCTTCCAAATCACTCTCTCCACAATACTCCCATCCTGACTGAGGCATAATAATACCGTGCTCTTCAGCATGACATCCTTTACACAATGTGATCAACTCTACATCCGGATATTCCCAAGGCCTTTTTCCTTGGTAATAATTCAAATGGTGGACTTGCAGATCAGTCTCTTCTTTGGACTGGCCACATCTGCAACACGTGTAATTGTCCCGTTGCAAGATGCGTTTCCGACAATCTTTCCAACGTGAATCACGATATAATCTATTTTGCCTTTTGTCCATTATCTATTGAGTAGTCCAATCAATTCCTCCGCTTGCAGCTTTCTTCTTTTCATCTCCGCCCGCCATTCTTCTCTTCGCACCCGCCTATCAGACATATATGCAGAATAAGCCAGTCTGTTATCCTCCAGCTGTTTCCTGATAGTTGCTATGGTTCCTTCAAAAGAAGATTTCTTCAACTGACATTCCCACACAACAATAACCCTCCAGTCGTAAGCTTCCAATAAATCAATCTCCTTGAGGTCCCGTTCTCTGTTGTTCCGAATCTTTTCAAACCAGAAATCCGTATTCGATTTTGGGATAACAAATTTGCTGCATCCCTGATGCCCGTGCCAGAAACAACCGTTTACGAATATGCAAGTACGGTATTTCGGCAGTACGATATCAGGCGTTCCAGGCAAAGACCTGACATTAATTCTGTACCTGTAGCCCAACTTGTGCAGTTCCTTACGCAGCTTAACCTCCGGTCGTGTATTCCTTGACCTTATATGGGACATACAATTGTGTCGCTGCTGCCTTGTAAGAACATCCGCCATTATTCATCAACCTCCTCAAAATACAGGTAAACCGGCCTGCCGTCCCTTGCCTTTGGGTGCGCAGATAAAATATGTCCTATATCCAAACGCCCCTCAACCTTAGACTCAATATGGTACAGCAAATAAGACTCGTCACCAGTCCAATCCGCCTTCGGATAACCTTTATCCTTCATATCTCCGGCAAACACCAAATCCGTCGCCCCTGAAAGCAGATAGCAGCACGCCTCTTCTTCAGGATGATTATAATCGTACAAAATAAGGAAACTTGCGGTAAACACCTGTTGCGTCTTCTTATAAACAGCTCCGGCCCTTCCTTCATTGAACCTGACATTATACAGACCGTTCTTCAAAATCCAATCCTTATGCGCCTCTGACCTGTAACACCCGACAACCACAGACTCTCTTCGGAAATTCCCGTTGTTATCAGTCATCACGTCACGCAGTGCCATTGTTCTGGACACCTCCTTTCCGAACAACAGCCCGTCATGGTAAATATATGGCTCAGTTCCGAGATGGTACTCCTTGATTATAAAGTCTTTACTCAATCCGGAAAGCAGTTCTGCATTCTCAATATAAGACTCCCGTTCAAGTCCCATCATCATAAGTCCATAATGCGCCTCATTCCTCTCATAAGGGCAGAACACTTTACCATTCAACTCTCGAAAATGCTTGTCGACAAGAGCTTTGATATCCCCGTCATTCCTCTGTTGCAAAAGATAGAAGTCATGTTCTCCATCGATGTACCTGATGAAATCCTTACGGAAAATCTCCTTCGCCTCAGTTTTGAATTTAGCCCTCACATTTTGAGACTTACATACATAAGCATACAACGCGAAAAGAAAGTTGATGTCGTACATACGCAGGAAAAGCGTGTCTCTGTCAAAAATTCTGTTCCTGAACTGGAAATTCTTCGGGAATTCATTAGGCTGCAGACGAAGCTCCGCGGACATAAAGTCATATTCTTTTTCAACCCTTCCGCTGATAAAGAAATTAGGGGTGATATTATATCCTTCAGTCAGTTCATCACGGTATTTCAAATGCGCCTGATTCTTGTGATACCAGTTAAGTTGCGTTTGAATAATGTTCTTCGCGTAAGTGTATTGTTTGAAAAGAGAGTCTCCGACTGGCGCGGCCCCTTCCTTATAGTACTTGCTGTCACCGACATAATACACCTGACGCTTGTCAGTTGTAAGAGAAAGACCTTTGAACAAATGATCGACAATCTTCCCGTCCTGCTGCTTAACAAGATTTTTTGGCGCATCAGTATCACCGAGAAGGACATCAATCATATCTTCAAAGACATTGTTAAAGTCCCTTACAAGCAGATATTCCTCATTCTCTTTGGCCATTCTGACACTGCTGATTCTTGAAGCAAACAGATACAGCAATTCCCAAAGCTGAACGAGTTTTTCGTTGAAATAGTTGTTCTTTATTGTCAACAAACGCTTGCTGACAGCCCCATTTTTCAGCTTGCTCCGGAACTCCCGGTCAGACATCAGATTATAGGGCTGGTCAATATCGAAGTGGAAATGGTATTCATTGTTGATATACCTCAAAGAGTTGAAAAAGAGCACGATCAACTCTTCATCATAATTTATCTGCTTGCGGTGGTTGACAACGTACGGATAGATAACACTATCATCAGTGAATACGGGCTGTTTCGTGCGGATTGTCCTGTTCCAATTGACCTTGTTAAACCCGGAATGAGCCTGCTTGTAAACGAGCACAAAAAGGTCTTTATTGGCATCGTAGAAATCCCTGAGAGAAAGGACCACATCTAACAGTGTAGTCTCCTTTCCTCCTTTCAGAGACGAGATTACATTCAGCGTTGTATCCTTTTCAGTCGATACATTTTTGATTTCTCTCTTTCGATACTTGTCTATCGCCTGATAAAGATAAAGCGGAAGCTCAACGAGAATATCCGACTTCCAGCCGTTATCCTTCATTATTTTCAGAACATCATCATTTACCTCAAGAGGATGAGTCTCATCCAAATCAAGGCAACCGAAACCGCGTCCGCTGATGTTGAATACTTTCGGAAGAATAAACATATGTGAATACTTCGGGGTGTAATAATACCCGACACAATCCAGAACATCTTTGCCATCCCGGAGATTCCCACGCGATATTACACCGGCGTGGTCATTCCCGAAATACTTGTCGAGCAAACTGCGCTTATATGTTTGTCCCTCGAAAAAGAGTATCATTGTTCCAGTTCTGATATATGTTTATTCCTCTACAGGTTCGTCCAAGGTTGCCTCTTTTGTCTCTGAAACCTTAAGATTTCTGACATTACACTTTGTCTCATTCTCGATGAATCCGATGACATACTTGTCAGAATTTTTTTCGCACAAATCTTCAAAATACATATTCTCAGAGTCCTCGCCGAAGAAATCATTCTTGAAATCATCATTATCCTTAAACACGTCATTGAAGAGGAAGAAAAGCACTTTATCCCGGAATGTACCAGCATCAATAAACTTGTCTTTCTTCGTTTGGACAAATCTGTTGCCAAGAATCTTGTTGGTCGAATGATTTACCCTTTTAATGTACGAATTCAAGCCCTCAAGCAATTTGCCCCAATTATATTCGTGAGTGTCATTTATATGGACTGTAAATTGTTCTGCATCCATATAATTCACAGGAACATATTCCATCTCCCAACGCCTTTTGAAGGCACTGTCAATAGGAAACAGACTTTGGTCGGAAGTGTTCATCGTAGCGAGGATATAAAGGTTGTCCGGCAGCGCCATAATACTGAAATCAAACGCCTTCGGATTGTATATGGCCCTGATATCCTCCTCATATTCCTCTTTGACATCCGCAAGTTCCTTTTCCAAATGTCTTGCGATATCAGAGTCTGCATTGATGGTATATTTCGAATATCCCGGATGTCCTTCCAACTGCCTGTCAAGAAGCTGGAATACATCACCGAATATCTGGGCGCAATTACCCCTGTTGAGTTCCTCAATAACAAGATAAACCGGCTCTCCAGACCTGTTCAGTTTCCACGCCTCCACATATGCCTTCAGGAACACCTGAGGAACAAAAGAATAAGTGATTTTGTCCCCAGTATCACCGCCCATTGTTGGCTTGTAACACCCGACGAATCCTGCGTAATCAGTGTCAGGATGGAAGGTGATACGGAAATGTGCTCGACCTTTCAGATATGTTTCCTCGATCTTATGAGATTTTCCGGTTCCCGGAGCACCATAATATAAAACCTGATTGCATAATGGTTTCAACTGAGATACGACTTTTACGGTTTTTGGCGATAATTCGTATAGCCTATAAATTCCACCGTCTATCTCAATCTTAAACTTTTTGTTGTAAATCTTGTTGAAACTGTCTTTGAATGCATTTAAACTGGTACTATTCTGTTGCTTGTAAAAATAATACGATTTGTCGGATACGCTCCAGATTATATCTTTGTTGCAATCATCAAAATGTCTTGGATCGGCTTCTGCGTCGAATGCGGTTTTCAATTTCCCAAGATAGCATCCCGGTATTGCCACGGTAACACTGTTTTCCTTAAATACTACCTGGGACATATTCTGGTCATATTCAAGGAAAGTCTTAACGCAATTTTCCATGAATTCGACTATTGAATTACTTCCAACTATAACTCTTCCTGATAATTTCGGTCTCTTAAGGTCAATGTCATCCTGAAGTATTCGCAATGCTTCCGGATTCTCAACAAGGTATTTGCAAATTTCAGCGACATACGACTGTGATTGGTTCACAAGTGCTGCAGCATTTAATATCGGAGAATAGAAAAAGTCAGCTCTTTCTATACCCTTTCCACCTCTCCACCAGGAATAGTCTGATAAAAACTTTGTTAGCAAATCGACTTGGTCTTCAGGAAGCGGACAGTTTCTCAGACTTTGTTTTGCTTCATCAGGATCTCCAGTCAAAGATTCAAAGAATGCCTTACATTCTTTTTGAGATTCCGGATGATTAGAATACTCTAATACGAGATCTTTATATTGTTTGAGAACCGGATACAGTTTACAGTAGTACGCCGCTATATAAAACCATTGATTAGGGCAATATATACTCAACTCTGTTTTAATGACAGTGGTGTATCTTAAAAAGGTATATTTGTCACCACCAATGGCATTTCTAACATAGTCTTTGAACGCATCCGGTAGTATCCTGTCCTGAGAGAAATAGTCAGCATCAAACTCTGCTATGGTACTCTCAATAAAGTCATGAAGGTTAATTAGTGTCATATGCTCTAGTCAATAAGTTGTTTAAATATTTCTTGGGCAAGCCTTTTAATCACGGGAACAGCAACACTATTACCGAATTGATGATATGCCTCTTTTTTTGATACAGCAATAACAAACGGTTCCTGTTCATGTGTTTTCAGCTTCGTGTTTCTATTCGCCCATCCGTTACCTTCAATATTGTATCCTTGCAACCGGCCCGCCTCAACAGGTGTCAACTTACGTGGATTAAGACTTCTGTCAGACTGGTCAATGAGAATTTCACTTCCATCTTTCCAGTACCTTGCAGAAATGGTACTGCAATAAGGAGCACAAGGCTTGAATAATGAATACCCAAAACCCTTTCCGTTTTCTCTATTCCGTTTTTTTCTTTCCTGATGCCCTATCCACATTCTGTCACTTATGGTAAAACTCGGATCAATTGTTTCTACGGGCTCAAAAATATCGCTCAGCGTTGTCTTCATAGCCCTTTCTTCTAATTCAGACTTGGCAAAAATTGTGTTTCCGTCTTCATCAATACCATAAGGGAACCTGAAATCAGCATTTGGAATTTGTTCTTTATCCCAAGCTATAATAAACAGACGCTCTCGATTCTGTGGAACTCCAAAGTACTTTGCGTTTAAAACTTCATATCTGTACTCATACCCAAGTTCGTGTAGTGTGCCCAGAATTACTTCCAACGTTTTCCCTTTATCGTGCATTTTCAACCCCTTGACATTCTCAAGGAATAATACCTTAGGGGCACGCCCAATTGATTTTTTATAGCGCACGATATTGGCGATATTGAAAAATAATGTACCCCTTGTGTCTTCAAACCCCCTTTTTAATCCTGCTATCGAAAATGCCTGACAAGGAAATCCTCCACAACAGATGTCAAAATCAGGAATATCTTCCGGCCTTGCGTCATTTATATCCGAATTGAAGAATCTATAATCATCTTCAAAGAGATTCGGAGAAATATGCCTGTAGTTTGCTTCATATGTTATTCTGGCGTTTTTATCCCATTCGCTCGCAAATACACATCGAGCTCCTACGGAATGCAGCGCTTGATGAAACCCGCCTATGCCGGCAAATAAATCAATAAAACGGACATCACCCCTTTCAATCAGTTTGGGGAAATTGATTCGAACCTTGCAATATGGCTTGGCAGCCGTGTTGATAAATTCTGATTTAAGTGCCAATCTTATATCATCAGTACTGCCTTTAATAAAGCCGGCTTTTTCAATTTCATTGACCCATTTGTTCAGCAATAATTCGCCGAGTTCAAAGAAATCATGCGGCACCCCAAATCCGATTCCACAAAGGCGTAAATGCTCTCTGAGTATCCTATATTGATTCTCAAAAGAGATGACTCCATCTTCATAATTCATCGACGAATACGAAGTGGCTTCACCAACTATTTTTTTTGTTTTGAGAAATTGTCTCTTCATACTAATATTTAATTGGAAGACACCAGTAAATCTTTAATATCAATATCCAAGCACCTGGATATTTCCTTCAACATCTCAAGACTAGGCTGTGTTTTATTAGTACACCATTTTGAGATTGTTGCAGGGTCCTTACCTAACTGTTCAGCAAGCCATTTGCTTGTTTTCTTCTTCTCTACCAAAACGACTTTGATGCGATTCAAGTCTTCATTCATACTCATCGAAAATTGCATTATGCGCAAAGATAATGAATTATTCTGAGATTATGTTTGTTAACCACACAAATGAAGAGACATTCGATAATAAGTATAAAAAACTACGTCGAGTATTGATGTCGGCGTAGATTTCCATATGTTTATTGGTCTTGCTAAAGCTACATAATAGCCGTTTCTAATCAATTGTGAGATAGGCCCAATTTATCAAAGAACGATGCGTTTCTCTCATTTGCAGAATTAAGAAGTTGATTAAAAGAAATGACCTCAAAATAAATATTAAGCCCGCTTTTATATCCAAAATATCCAAGACCATCATAAGTCTTCTTGAAATCATGATTCAGACAAATCGACTGCATGGATGGAGTCAAATCACAAATTATGTAACAGTATGCAGGAATACTCTCCGCAATGTTAATCGGCCGACCCGATTTGGTCGTCGATGTTCCCTGTCTGATTTTTTTGACGTAATCAATACACTGATCAACAGGATTGTTACCCATCTCCATATCATCTCTCATTGGCCTTTTGAACTCAATAATTCTCAATGACGCAAACGGTGGAACATCTTTCTCTGACACAAGCAAGGGATTATCATAGATGTTGTTTTCAACAAGAAGGTCAGGCCTTTTTAATGAATCACAATCTGTAACGGGCATAGCTTTGAACATTTTATCCGATGCCAAGAAATGATGGAATACAAGCCGTTCATCAACAATCCAAAGATTATTGTCGCCAAATTCTTCACTATCGCTCGTCACGTGCATCGGCATTATTATCTGATGTATTCTATCCTCTTTTGAGTAGTGGCCGTTATCATCCTGAGCGAGGGCTCCTTTCAGCAATTCTAAGATTTTCTTCCGATGTATGACATATCTAGTCAAATCACTTTGCTTCAGATTCTGTATATTGTCAAAATAGGCTCGTGTCCTTTCTGCATAGTCATCGTCTGATTCACCATCTTTGATTGTAAGAATATCATGCCCTTGTTCCAAAAGCAAGTGTTCTTTCTCCATCATTTTCTGATGAAGGAGAAGATCCATGCTTTTATCAGTAGAGTTTGGATTTATGGACATTTCATCCGCTGACATTGATGCCAAAAAAGGTTGTAATACGGAGCCTTTGTATCAACATATGTTTGCAACTTCTCTATGCCAGCTGCAATCGTATCCTTAAGATAAGGAGCAAGATAAGATTTTACAGTCTCAACAACCTTTTTTCTGATATCCGAGAAATAAATATCCGTATACAATTCATCTTCATTGTTCTCTTCTCGTTTGTCAGGAATGCGAAATGTGAATCTGTCAGAAGAAACATTTTCGTTAAGATAATCGGATGTAACGAAGCATTTATAAAAAAATGGTCCGGATTCGGTCTGGATTGCAGAATCATATAGCCCGACAACATCCTTAATCTTTTCCTCGAGCACTATTCTGTTTTCCGCACAATATGATATGACATTACTGTTTTTGTCTGATTTTTGGAGACGGATATGAAGAACATCAAAAGAAACATCACACAACTGGAATGAATCTGTGTCTATGTTCTCGCTGCATAAATACTGGTCATATATTTCAGACAGATTCGTTGCAGAATCATCCCCGTCAATAACGCGTATATCAGGGCACCCTCCTTCACGCAAGAAAAACCAAAGACAGTGTTCAAAAATAGCCTTTGCTATTCCTTCTTGAGAATACTTGCTTAAAGCCCCTTTGAATTTTGGCGAAACTCCATTCAAATGAATTTTTGTAGCAAGAACTTTTGCCGGATCCTCATTATCCTGCTCAGAAATGCTGACATCTTTAATTCCGTTGACCGAGAAGACTAAATGTCGTTGTCTTATCTCATTTTCCGTCTTATAGTAACTTTCTATCTCAACGGAATCAAATGCTTTGAGCCACAAGAGACGCCCTATTCCTTTACACCCCAGAGACGCTCTATACATGGAATCCAATTCACAAAATGAGGCGTAATTTGCATCAGTAAAACCAATTCCATTATCCTCGACAGTAATACTGCTAATTTCAGGCTTGCCTCCAAACAAATCAGCTTTATTATCTCTATTCAAAATAACTCTGATTCTTCCATCAGTATTCGCAAAGCCTGCATCCTGATTTACCCTTTCATCAATTGCGTAAATCGAATTAACGACAGCTTCAAACACCGGGAACAAACACTTCGTTACCGGTAAATCTGTATTTCGCAAGCGTCCCTCAAGACTAGAATTAATCTGTGCCATAAGCCCATGCCTGTTAAATTATTGTGTAAATGTACTACTATTTTAGCAAAATAGTTTACAACCCCTCACATTATCGTAAAAGAAACCACCCGGCAAGACATTCATCGGTGAGCTGCTGAAAGACTCGCCCTGATGGGCAGATAGGAATCAGACGATAGCCGTCAAGCTCCTCGCTCCTTCCGCTACCGCTCCATACGCAAGGAACAAAAGCCGTCAATCATCTTCCCTTCCATAAGTGCTTCGCACAATCAAACGCCTGAGAAGACTTCAAAATCTCCGCTATCGCTCCAATTCCGAAGACTTCTCCTATCGGCAGAGCGGAATCGGAAGATTGTCATTCCGCTTCCGCGATGCTCCATCGGACCGACAATCCTCCGGAACTTCCATAACTCGCTCCGCTCGATAACAGACAATAGGTGTCGAGACTCCAACCTTTCCCTCCGTCATTCCGTCCGCTGCAAGCCTGAGGCTGCACTTCAGGCTCTCCGCTCCCTCCATTCCTCCTTCCAACCCCGGAGACTCGACCCTTCTATGCCCCTCAATCCCCGGAGGGGAAGATGAACGACTCCGCTACGGTCGGTGCGGTGCGAGGGTGAGTGCACTGAATCCGCAGGTTAGGAAACCTACTTCATACACTCATAAGTGGCAAGGACAACCGCCTTCACCTCGTCTCTGTTATCCACATTTACCTGATACATTGCTTTTGCGCCATCATAGGGAATAGCATCGGGCATACCGAATTTCTTGTTTGTGGCTGTTTTCTTGACGAGCAGACGATTGTCATAAAGACCTCCGATATGTTTTCCCCTGAAATAGAGCAGAAATTCACCCATCATCTGCCTGGTCATTATCTCTTCACCGAGTCCTGACTGGTCAATTACGAAATCACGATATTCTTTTGATGTTGGCATAATAGTCTCTGGCTATAAATCCTTTTGCATAACGTAATTGGTAAGAAAAACTCCTTGTCTCTCAACCTCCTGCCGTTTGATTACCTTATATCCTCGCTTTTCGAAAAACGGTTTGGCGGTTATCGAAGCGTGAGTGAGAATTATTCTTGCACCTGTTTCACATTCAAGGCGGTCACATATTGTTGTTGCGACTCCTTTGTATTGATAATCCTTGTGAACATACAGCCTGTCCAAATACCCCGTATGGTCAATATCTCCGAAGCCAATAATCAAATCGCCCTCACTCACAACATAAGTAATATGGCTCTGAAACGAATCATTCCATTTGTCCCAATCTATATTTCCAGTTGCCCATACATTTAACTGCTCATCAGTGTAATCCTTAGCATTTATCGTATGTACAGTTTCATAAAACAAATGTGCTATCTGCTCCAAATCCCGAGGCTCGTATCTTCTGATTTCCATTTTCTTGTATTTGTTTACAAAGTTAAGTTTTTTTCGCTAATTCATTGTTGAATCCATTACAACCACAAAAAGCAGATCCGCGAATCACGACCGCCCGGCAAGACTTCACCCGGCAAAGCCGCCCGAAGACTTGCCTAATGGGCAGAGCGGAGCAGGAAGATTGTCATTTCGCCTCCGTCTTGCTCCACTGAAACGCCAATCCTCCTGAACCTCCATAACTCGCTCCGCTCGATAACAGACAATAGGTGTCGAGACTCCAACCTTTCCCTCCGTCATTCCGTCCGCTCCAAGCCTGAGGCTTCACTTCGGGCTCTCCGCTACCTCCATTCCTCCCTCCAAGCCCGGAGACTCGACCCTTCTATGCCCCTCAATCCCCGGAGGGGAAGATGAACGACTCCGCTACGGTCGGTGCGGTGCGAGGGTGAATGCCCCGAATCCGCAGGTTAGACATAATCTATCGAGATTGTGTAACAATCGGGGACCCCTGCCCCAATTGTTTTCGCTACGCACACAATCTAGATTAAAACAGGAACCAAAAATAAATAGGAACTTAATCCATAATCCTCGTCTTTGGCGGCATGTGGCCAGCATTGCAGTTCCTATTTCTTTTCCGGAAAAT